>Ga0209543_1000059_pt1 | contig 169629 bp, 149 predicted proteins | sample MesohylFT_FD_187296 | JGI IMG/M metagenome (GOLD analysis project Ga0209543, IMG submission 187296) | Host-associated microbial community of the marine sponge Aplysina aerophoba from Gulf of Piran - sponge mesohyl, lysed by freeze-thaw... | ecosystem: Host-associated > Porifera > Sponge >... | reverse complement strand
GACAAGCCCAGGAAGGACATCTGGCTACGGCCCCTCCGCAAGGACTGGAAGCGCACCCTCAACCGGTAGAAGCAGCCAGATACCGGCTTGGCGGAACGGTTACCCGTCAACCCGAGCAACGGTCCCTGCCTATGCCCTCGCTGAATTGCATAACGAATGTGTGAACACAGCACGGGCAAGCGGGTTAACTGCAAGTCCCGCAAGTAGTTAGCGTGATTGGGTGGTAGCGGTACGGGGATTCGAACCCCGGTCCCGTGGCTGAGAACCACGTATCCTAACCCCTAGACGATACCGCCACGTCGACCGTCCTTTCATTTTAGCAACCCGCCGTTTCGACCGTCAACGAGGGGCGTTATCATAGATGCGTGATTCGCGCCGCCATCGGGCTCACGGCCGGTCTGGCGCTGGGCGCCGCCGTCGCCGCCTGGATCTCGGCGGGACAGGTCGCCGGCCCGGCCCTCGCGATCGTGCAACCCGGCGAGTTCGTCGGGCGCACGGCTTCCTTCGTCGCGACCGCGGAGACGCCCGGGGCCGAGTTCCTCACGCTCACCGCGCACATCGAGCAGGACGGAACCGTCTACCCGCTCTTTTCCCTCGACGATCCGGCCGGCGCCGCGCTGGAGCAGGAGACCGACGACCGCCTGCGCATCGCGCGTACGTTCGACCGGGAAACCCACCCGGACCTGACGGAGGGCCCGGCGCGCATCGTCGTGGCGGCGACCAGGCCGGTGCTGTTCGGGTTGCGCGAGAGCGGGTCGGAGACCGCCTTCGATGTCACCATCCGCCTCACACCGCCCCGCCTGACGCCGCTGTCGACGCTGCACTACGTCACGCACGGCGGCTCGGAGTTCGTCGTCTACCGGGTCACCCCCGCGGACGCCGGGTCGGGGGTCCGCGTCGGAGACGTCGAGTACCCCGGCTACCCGGCGGCCGGCGCGGGAATCGACGGGCGCGACGACCTGCGGATCGCGTTCTTCGCGCTGCTCCATGACCAGGACCTGGGTACGCCGATCGAGCTGTACGCGCGGGATCGGGCCGGCAACGAAGCGACGGCCGGCTTCGCGCACCGGGTCTTCGAACGGCGTTTTCGCCGCTCGCGGATCCCCCTGAGCGACGGCTTCCTGCGCCGCGTCGTACCCGGCATCGTGGCGGAGTCGCCGGAGCTGGCCGGCGAGCACGCCGACAACTCCACACCGCCCGCCGAGCTCCTCCAGATCTATCTGCTCATCAACGGGCAGCTCCGGGAGAGCAACCGGGCCGCCATCAGGGCGCTGGCCGCTGACACGGCTCCCCGCCAGCTCTGGAGGGGTCCGTTCCGACAGCTCGCGAACTCGCAGGTCGAATCGGGCTTCGCCGACCATCGGACGTACCTCTACGACGGGAACGAGGTCGATCAGCAGGTACATCTCGGGTTCGACCTTGCGTCGACCGCGAACGCGCCGGTGCGGGCGGCGAACGCAGGAACCGTCGTCTTCGCCGAGTACCTCGGCATCTTCGGCCGTTGCGTCGTGATCGATCACGGCATGGGACTGCAGTCGCTCTACGCCCACCTGTCGTCGGTCGACGTCGCGCCGGGAATGCCGGTCGAGCGCGACCAGCAGATCGGCCTGAGCGGGCAGACCGGTCTGGCCGGCGGAGACCACCTGCACTTCGCGATGCTGCTGCAGGGCAGACCGGTGACCCCGATGGAGTGGTGGGACGAGCACTGGATCGAGGACCGCGTGCTGCGAAAGCTGCGCGAGGTTGCGAGTGCGCCGGCGCCCAGGTGACCCGCGCGGCGGACTGCCGTTATAATTGAAGGGTTTGCAAGAAACCCCGGAACGGCACCCTCGCGTGCCGTTCCGTCTGAGCCCGTACTCACATCCGCGCAGGAGAAGCTCGATGCGACACCGCACATTCTGGATCCTCGTCTCGCTCGCCGCGATCGCGGTCGCCGGCGCATGCAATTCACGCTCCGACGTACCGCCCGTATCCATCGTCCCCGAGGGGGGCGGCGCGGCGGCCAACGCGGTCGGAGCCACCGGCACCAGCACCGTGACCGGCTCGATCACGTTCGAGGGCGAGCCGCCGGCGCCCGAGACCATCCGGATGAACTCCGATCCGGTCTGCGTCAAGGAAGCGACGAATACGGAGACCGAGTACTACGTGGTGGGCGACGGCGGCGGGCTCGGCAACGTGTTCGTGTACGTGAAGGAAGGCCTGTCGGGGTCGTACTCGGCGTCCGGCGAGACCATCGTCCTCGACCAGCAGGGCTGCCGCTATACGCCGCACGTCTTCGGCGTGCAGGTCGGCCAGACCGTGCAAATCACCAACTCCGATCCCACGCTGCACAACATCCACGCCACGCCAGCCGTCAACGCCGAGTTCAACACCGGCCAGCCGATTCAGGGCATGTCGATGGAGAGGACGTTCGACCAGGTCGAGGTCGCCCTGGACGGTTCGCCGATGGTGCCCTTCAAGTGCGACGTGCACGGTTGGATGAACGCCTACGTCGGCGTGCTCGACCACCCGTACTTCGTGACGACTAGCCCCGACGGCGGGTTCGACATCGGCAACCTGCCGGCCGGAAACTACGTCATCGCGGCATGGCACGAGATGCTGGGTGAGCAGACGCAGAACGTGACGGTCGGCGACGGCGCAACCGCCAACGTTTCGTTCACGTTCACCGCCGGCTAGTTCGGGCCGATCGACACCTGCGGAATGGATCGGGTCGGGGTCGTCCGGTCACAGGCGGCCCGGCCCGGTGCAGGTTCCGCCGCGGCCGCCGCGCGGCCGCCGCTCATGCGCTGGCTGCATTTTTATCTGAGGTTCGTCGTCGCGGCGTCTCTGCTGCTCATCGTGGCCGGAGGTCTGGTCACCAGCACCGGTTCCGGGCTGGCCGTTCCGGACTGGCCGAACACCTACGGCACCTTCATGTTCGCCTTCCCCCTCTCGCAGATGGTGGGCGGCATCTTCTACGAGCACGGCCATCGTCTCATTGCGAGCACCGTCGGTCTGCTGACGATCGGGCTGGCCTTCTGGTTGGCGCGCATCGAGCGGCGCCGCTGGGTCCGCCGCCTGGGGTGGACCGCGCTGGCGGCGGTCGTCATTCAAGGGCTGCTCGGCGGGATTACGGTCCTGTACTTTCTGCCCGCTCCCGTCTCCATCAGCCACGCGGGTCTGGCGCAGATCTTCTTCGCACTCGTGGTGAGCCTGGCGCTGTTCACTTCGCCGGGCTGGCGTACAGGTCCCGGCGGGCGCGGCGCACGAAACGATCCTGTCCTGGCACGGCTCGCGCTGGCCGCGCCGGCCGTCATCTACGGACAGATCCTGATCGGCGCGACGATGCGCCATACCGGGGCCGGCCTCGCGATTCCCGATTTTCCGCTCGCCTTCGGACACCTCGTTCCGCCGCAGTGGACCACCGGCATCGCCATCCACTTCGCGCATCGCATGGGCGCGGTGGCCGTGACGGCCATGGTGCTGGCGACGGCGGGACACCTGCTGTTCCATCATCCGGGACGACGTGAGCTGACGCGGCCCGCGCTCCTGCTCTCCGCGCTCGTCCTCGTGCAGGTGGGCCTGGGAGCATGGACCGTGCTGAGCGGCCGGCAGGTGGCGGTGAACACCGCCCACGTGGCCGTCGGCGCCGCCGCGTTCGCCGCGTCGGTCGTGCTCGCGCTGCGCGTGCACCGGGAGCGGTTTGCGGACGCGGGGGCCGACGTCCGCCCGGCGACGAGCGACGCGGCGGAGCCGATCGGCGCGGGCTCGGAGGCGCGGGCGTGAAGAGCGATGCGGCGACGATGCCGGCGACGTCGAACCGCATTGCGGACTACCTGGCGCTCACGAAGCCGCGGCTCAATTCGCTCGTGGTGGTGACGGCCGGCGTCGGCTACTACCTCGGCGCCGCCGCGCCCGACCTCGCGGTCGCGCTGCACGTGCTGGTCGGGTCGGCGCTGGTGGCGGGCGGCGCGGCGGCCTTCAACCAGGTCGCCGAGCGGGACATCGACGAGGTCATGCTGCGCACCCGGCTGCGCCCGATGGCCGCGGGCCGCCTCACCCCGACCGAGGGCCGGCTCTTCGCCGCGACACTCAGCGCGGCCGGCCTGATCGAGCTCGCGCTGCGCGTCAACACGCTCACCGCCCTGGTCGCCCTGGCCACGTTGATCAGCTACGCCGCCATCTACACGCCGCTCAAGCGGAGGACTGCGTGGGCCACCCTGATCGGCGCCGTGCCGGGCGCGCTGCCACCCGTGATCGGCTGGACCGCCGCGCGCGGCGCCCTGACGGTGGAGGCGTGGATCCTGTTCGGCATCGTCTTCCTCTGGCAACTGCCGCATTTCCATGCGCTGTCCTGGCTCTACCGGGAAGACTTCGGCCGCGCCGGCCTGCCCCTGGTGGCCACTCGGGACCCCGACGGCCGGCGCACGGCGTTGCACGCGCTCCTCTTCACCGCGGCGCTCCTCCCCCTGAGCCTGGCCCCGACAGCGGCCGGGATGGCGGGGCCGCAGCATGTCATCGTCGCCGGCACCCTGGGCACGCTTTTCCTGGCCCTGGCCGTCCGCTTTCTGGCGCGGCCCTGCGAGGCGCGGGCGCGAGCCCTCTTCGTCGGCTCGCTGGTGTATCTGCCGTTGTTCTGGATCTCGTTGCTGGCAACCCCCGCACTCTGAGGCCGCCCACGTGCTCGACGTCACCGATCTGCCCGGTGTGAACGCCACGCTGAACGCCGTCTCGGCGACGCTGCTGGCGACCGGGTACGTCCTGATCAGGAGCGGCCGGATCGAGCAGCACCGCGCGTGCATGCTCGCCGCCTGCGCCACTTCGACCCTCTTCCTGGCCTCGTACGTCATCTACCACCTCAACGTCGGCTCGGTGGCCTTCACCGGACAGGGGCCGATCCGCGTCGTGTACTTCACCGTGCTGATCAGCCACATCGTGCTCGCGGCGCTCATACTGCCGCTGGCCCTCCTGACCCTGATCCGCGCGCTGCGCGGGCGCTTCGCGGCCCACGCGGCGATCGCCCGCTGGACGTTGCCGGTCTGGCTGTACGTGTCGGTGACCGGCGTGATCGTCTACTGGATGCTGTACCGGATGTGAGGACCGGCCGGCTACTGCACCACGCCGACGGCCGCCGCGGCGAGGGTGGCCACCAGGCCGCGCAGGCGGACCACGTCGCCGCCCCCGGCCGGATGCACTCGACTCGAGAGAAAGACGACGACGGTCTCCGTCTGCGGATCGATCCAGATGGAGGTTCCCGTGAACCCGGTGTGGCCGTAGGAGCCGCGGGCGAAGAGATCCCCGCGGTTGCTCGAATAGCGCGAGTCGATGTCCCAGCCGAGCCCGCGCACGTCCGGCAGGCGGGCGGGCGTCGAAGGCCTCGTCATGCGCGCCACGGTGAGCGGCGACAGCAGCGCGGCGCCGGACGGCGCGCGGCCGCCGGCAAGCAGCAGCGCACCGAAACGAGCCAGATCGTCTGCCGTGCCGAACAGTCCGGCGTGCCCCGCCACGCCCCCCATCCGCCGCGCGGTGGGATCGTGCACGGTGCCCCGCAACATGACCGCCCCGGGTCCGCCGCACGGCCAGCCGAGGGGCGTGCACGCCTCGGTGGGCGCGATGCGCGCGACGCGATCGCTACCCGGTCGGAAAGATGTGTCGAGCATTCCGAGCGGAACGAACAACCGCTCCGCCGCGAAGACGTCGAGCGGCGTCCCGCTCACCCGCCGGACGATCTCTCCGAGCAGGAGGAAGTTGAGGTCGCTGTATATGAACGTCTCGCCCGGGGGCGCCGCGAGGCGTTCGGCGAAGACGCGCCGCAGCGCCTCGCCGGTTCCCTCGAACTCCTCCTCGAGCGGCAGGTCGGGCCGCAGCCCGGACACGTGCGTCAACAAGTGCTCGATGGTGACGGCGTCCTTGCCGTGGCGCTCGAATCCGGGCAGGTAGCGGGCGACGCGGTCTCGCAGCCGGACGACGCCCTCCTCCACGAGGACCATCACGCTCGGAGCGGTCGCAATGGCCTTCGTCAGCGAGGCGAGATCGAAGATCGTATCGACCGTCATCGGTTCGCGCACCGGGCTCACGGCGCGGTGGCCGAACGCCTGCCGGTAGACGGTCCGGCCCGCGTGGGCGACCAGCACCACCGCGCCGGGCAACTGCCCGGCCGCGATTGCATCCCGGACGACGGCATCGATTCGCGCGAGACGAACCGCATCGAGTGCCGGCGCCGGGCCCTCGCGGCCCTGACCTGCGGACCGCGCCGCGGCTTCCGCCGGCGGCGCGACGAGCATCGCCGCGAGTGCTCCGAAAAGGATCAGGCGAAGGCGAATCGAGTGCATCGGTCGGACCGGATCCGAGTGTATACTGTTGATTCGCTCCGGGCGGACGCGGGGCGTCGCGCTCCCGCCGTCCCCCGGTGGAGCCACCATCAGGCCAAGAGGTATACGCCATGCCACGTTCCGCAATCCGCGTGACGGCGCCGGTCGTCGCAGCACTGCTCCTGACATCGCTCGCCGCGGTCGCGTCCGCGCAGACCGGCGTGGTCACGGGTTCCGTGCGCGATGTCGAAGGCGAGCCGATCGTCGGCGCGGAGGTGGTGGGAGAGAACACGGAGTGGCAGCGCCGCATCGAGACGACGACCAACGACGCCGGCCGCTTTTCCTTCATCGGCCTGCAGCGGGGACGCTGGCTGTTTCTGATCCGGCAGCGGGGCTACGAGCCGGTTCAGGGATTCGCCAACGTGCGGGGCTCGGGCACGGGGCGCGTGAACTTCGTCATGGAAACCGACCCGCTCCATCCGCCCGCGCCATCGACCGGCGTGCTGGCCAACCTCCGGGGCGACGAGCTGGAGGAAGCGCTCGACGCCGCCGACGCGCTCTACGACCGCGGCGACTTCGATGCCGCCATCGACGCATACGAATCGGTGCTGGAGAGTGTGCCCGGGCTCACCGGTCTGCACGTCCAGATAGGACATGCCTACCGCGAGAAGAACGACCGCGAGCGCGCGCTCGCGGCATATCGTGCGGTTCCGTCCGACGGTCCCGCGAGCGTCGAGGCACGCGGAGCGATCGAAGCGCTCCAGGCCGGCGTGGACCGCTAGGAGTTCCGCGCGCCCGGAGCGCGGAGGGGGCACCGATCGCATTCGACATACTTCGGGGAGCAATCTCCCGGGAACGTTCCGGGACATACAGGAGCATGACATGAGCCTGCGTCTGCAACACATCATCTCTTGCACGTTCGGTCTGGCCCTGAGCTTCGCGATTGCCGGTTCGGCAGCGGGGCAGGGCCAGGGTCGCGTGGTCGGCGAGGTCACCGACGAGGACGGGAACCCGCTGGCCGGCGTCCAGATTACGGCCACGAACCCGAACGCCAATCCTGCGGAGTTCACTACCACCACCGGGAACGACGGGAACTTCGCCATCATCGGGCTGGTGAGCGGGCAATGGATGTTCCGAGCCGACTGCACGGGCGCCTGCGCCGAACGGAACGGGTCGCCGCGCGGCTACGGGCCGAGCGAGGGTCCTTCCAACATCACCCAGACGCGGAACGCGCCCATCGACTTCGCGCTGGCCCGCATCCGGCACCCGCTGGCGCAGATGCTGGGCGACGAAGCGGTGGCCGGGCTCGATCTGGACGCGATCGATGCACGAATCCAGGCTGCCGACGCCGCGTTCAACGGCGGCAACTACCAGGAATCCATCGCCGGCTACGAGGCGGTGCTCGGGCAGCTTCCGGCGCTGAGCAACCTGCACTTCAACATCGGCAACGCCTACGCGCAGATGCAGGAGCACGAGGCCGCCATCGCGGCGTACGACCGCGCGCTGGCCGACGACTCGCAGAACCAGACCGTACAGGTCGCCCGGGCCAGGGCGCGGCTGGCGAGCGGCACGGCCGACGCGACCGACCAGCAGGTGCTCGAACAGGCCGCCACGAGTCTCTCCGCTTCACGCGAGGATCTCTACAACCAGGGCGAGCAGGCCTTCTCCCAGGGCGACGTCGACGGCGCAGCCCAGTGGTACGAGCGGGCGAACATGGTCGACCCGAGCTGGGCGAAGCCGCTCTTCAAGCTCGCCCTCGTCGCGTTGAACAAGGGCGACATGGACACGGCCAAGGAGTACTTCCAGCGCACGATCGACGCCGACGATCCGACCTCCGCAGCCGAGACCGCGCAGGCCCAGGCGACGCTGAACGCACTGCCATAGCCCGACAATCGTCGCCTGCGGCTCCGATTGCCGCCCAACCGGGCCTGACTGGGAGTCTACGCCGTTCCTACGGCGCAGACTCCCTGCGCCGCCGAGAACCCGTCGCAAGGCTCCGCGTTCGGCCCCAGCCGCCACCGCCCCGGGAGTCTGACCACGGCACTGGTCGTCCCCTTGACAACGCCGCGACGGTCGTTGCAGAATACTACTGAATGAACGTTCATTCACCGACCCTTCCGTCCGGCGCGAACGCGCAACGCAGGATCCCGGCTCGCCGGCAGCCCGGCATGGGCGACAAGCGGACCGCGATTCTGAACGCCGCCACCCGCGTGTTCGCCCGGCGCGGCTTCTTCAACGCCCAGGTCGCGGACGTGGCGCGGGAGGCCGGGGTCGCCGCCGGGACCGTGTACCTCTACTTCCGGAGCAAGGACGACCTGCTGACGTCGATCTTCGAGAAGTCGATGACACGCGCGCTCGAGGAGGCGGACCGCGCGCTCGCCGGGGTCACCGATCCGGTCGAGCGGCTGCGCCGCCTCGCGCGCGTGCATCTCGGCGGTCTCGGCAGCCGGCGCGACCTGGCGATCGTGTTCCAGGTCGAGCTGCGGCAGTCCACGAAGTTCATGGAGCGCTTCTCGGCCGCCCAGCTCCGGACGTATCTCGATCACCTGCGGGACGCCGTCCGTGCGGCGCAGGAAGCCGGCGTGTTCCGGACCGACCTCAACGCCACGCTGGCGGCGAAGGCCATCTTCGGCGCACTCGACGAGATGGTGACGAACTGGGTGCTGAGCAACCGCGACCACCGGCTGGTCGACGACGCGGACCCGGTCATCGATCTCCTGGTCAATGGAATGAAGGCGCAGCCAACGGTCTGAACGATGCAACGGATACACTCCATCGCCGTGCTCGGCGCAGGCGCGATGGGCGCCCAGATCGCCGCCCATGCCGCCAACGCGGGCCTCTCCGTGCTCCTCCTCGATCTCGACGCCGCGACCGCCCGCGAAGGGCTGAAGCGTGCGCGCAAGCTGAGACCGGATCCCTTCTTCACGCCGGAGACGGCGCGGCGCATCGCCGTGGGCGGGTTCGACACCGATCTGGAGCGCGCCGGCGAGCACGACTGGATTCTCGAAGCCGTCGTCGAGCGGCTGGACGTGAAGCGGGAGCTGCTGGCCCGGGTCGAGCCGCTCCGGGCGGCACACGCCATCGTCAGCTCCAACACGTCGGGCATCCCTGTCGCCAGCCTCGCGGACGGGCGCGGCGAGGCTTTCCGCCGCCACTGGCTCGGCACCCACTTCTTCAACCCGCCGCGGTATCTGCCGCTGCTCGAGGTCATCCCGACGGCCGACACCGATTCGGCCCTGCTCGACGCCATGGTGAAGTTCGGCGATCACGCGCTGGGAAAGGGCGTGGTCGTCGCAAAGGACACGCCGAACTTCATCGGCAACCGCATCGGCATGTTCGGCGTCGCACGGATCCTGGAGCAGCTCGCGGGCGGCGCATACACGATCGAGGAAGTCGACGCGATGACCGGCCCCGTCATCGGCCGGCCCCGCTCGGCGACGTTTCGCACACTGGACATCGCGGGTCTGGACATCCTGGCCCACGTGGCGGCCAACCTGGCCGAGCGCCTCGAGAACGCGGATGAGCGCGCCGCCTTCGCGCTGCCCCCGTTGGTCGCCGGCATGGTCGAGCGGGGCTGGATCGGGTCGAAGACGGGCGGCGGCTTCTACCGCAAGCAGAAGACCGGCGACGGCAGCGCGATTCTGACGCTGGATCCGGGCACGATGGATTACCGCGCCCGCCGGTCGCCGCGACTGCCGGCCCTCGACGCCGCGGCCGCGATAGACGACCACGGCGAACGGATTCGGACCCTGTTCGAGGGCCGCGACCGCGTCGGGGAGTTCCTGCGCGCCACGCTCGCCCGGACGCTGGTGTACGCGGCGGAGGTCGCCCCGCAGATCGCGCACACCATCGACGATGTCGACCGCGCCATGCGGTGGGGCTTCGGCTGGGAGCTCGGGCCCTTCGAGCTCTGGGACGCCATCGGGGTGGACAGGGTTCTGGAGGCGGCCGGGCGGACGGACCCGCCGGCGATCGTGCGCGCCGTGCAGCATTCCGCTCCACCGGCGGCGGGCAGCGTCCGCTTCCGGGAGGGACCGATCCCCCCCCGCGCGCCCGACCTGCAGATCCTGCACCGGGCGAAGGAGCGCCGTCCGCCGGTCCGGCGGAACGCCGGTGCGAGCCTCGTCGACCTCGGCGACGGCGTGCTCGGCCTCGAGTTCCACTCGAAGATGAACGCGATCGGGGACGATACCGTCGCGATGATGACCGCCGGCGTCGAGGAAGCGTCCCGGAACTTCGACGCGCTCGTGATCGGCAACGATGCGCCGGCGTTCTCCGCGGGCGCCAACCTGATGCTCCTGCTGCTCGAAGCCCAGGAGGAGAACTGGGACGAGATCGACCTGATGGTGCGCACGTTCCAGTCGGCCGTGCTCGGGCTGCGGTACGCCGCCGTGCCGGTGGTCGTCGCCCCGGCCGGGCTGGCCCTCGGGGGCGGCTGCGAGATCGTGCTCCACGGGGACCGCGTGCAGGCGGCGGCCGAGACCTACATGGGCCAGGTGGAGGTGGGCGCGGGACTGATCCCCGCCGGGTGCGGCACCAAGGAGCTGCTCGTTCGGTTCACGGCCCGCGTCCCGGCCGGCGCGCCCGACCCGCTGCCGTGCATCCAGCAGGCGTTCGAGCTCATCGGATTCGGCAAGGTCTCGACGAGCGCCGCCGACGCCCGGCGCCTGGGGCTGCTGCGGGACACGGACGCCGTCACCATGAACCGGGAGCGGCTGCTCGCCGATGCGAAGTCGGCGGCGCTGGAGTTGGCGCGCGCCGGCTACCAGCCGCCGGCGCGGCGCAACGCCATCCCGGTGGGCGGGGCCGGGGTCCGTGCCGCATTGGATCTGGGCGTGCACATCGCGTGGCGCGGCGGACACATCAGTGACTACGACGCCCACCTCGGGCGGACCCTCTCCCGTATCCTCACGGGCGGCGACCTGCCGCACGCCACGACCGTGTCGGAGCAGCGGCTGCTCGATCTCGAACGCGAGGCGTTTCTGAGCCTGTGCGGCGAACCGAAGACGCAGGAACGCATCGCTCACGTGCTCAAGACCGGCAAGCCCCTGAGGAACTGATGATCGACCGTGGAGCCGGCCTGCCGCTGGTGCTCGTCCCCGGCATTCAAGGCCGCTGGGAGTGGATGCTTCCCGCGGTGGACGCGCTCGCGGCGCGCTGCCGCGTGATCAGCGGGTCGCTGCCGGGCGACTCCGGCTCCATCGCCGACACCGATCCGGCGTTCGGATTCGAGCGGTACACCGACTGGCTCGACGCCCTGCTCGACCGCGCCGGCGTTCACGGTCCGGTGTCGTTGTGCGGCGTGTCCTACGGCGGCTGGATAGCCCTGCACTACGCCGCGTGCCGCCCGGAACGCGTCAGAACCCTGACGCTCGTGTCCACTCCGTCGCCCGCGTGGCAGCCCGGATGCAGAGTGGAGCGGTACCTGGCGGCCCCCCGGTTGATGGCGCCGGTTTTCGCGCTCGGGTCGTGCTTCCGCCTCTACCCGGAGCTTGCGGCCGCCTTCCCGTCGCCCCGCGCGCGCATCCCCTTCATCGCAAGTCACCTGTGGCGGATCACGCGGTATCCGGCGGCGCCGACCTGCATGGCCGAACGCGCGCGCCACGCGGACCGCTTCGACTTCGCGGCCGACTGCGCCCGCATCGCGGCTCCCACCCAGGTCGTGACCGGCGAGCCGGGCCTCGATCGGGTCGTGGACGTCGCGAGTACGCGCGAATACCTGCGGGCAATCCCGGGCGCGCGCTACGATCGACTCGACCGAACCGGGCACATGGGGCTCGTCACGCGTCCGGAGCGCTTCGCCGACGTGGTGACGCAGTTCGTCCGCTTGCACGCCGGTAGACCCGCCGCGGTACGGGTACCGGCCTGATCGACTTGAGCAACCCAGCGAGTCAAGACCATGAGAGACGCAGTCATCGCATCCGCCGTCCGCACCCCGGCCGGAAAGGCGCCCAAGGGCACGTTGCGCACGACCCGGCCCGACGAGCTGGCCGCCGTCGCGATTCGCGAGGCGCTGCGGCGCGCCGAGGGCATCGAGCCCGAAACCGTCGACGACGTCATCCTCGGCTGCGCGATGCCCGAAGCCGAGCAGGGGATGAACGTGGCCCGCATCGCCAGCCTGCGGGCCGGGATTCCAGTCGCGGCGTCGGCCGTCACCATCAACCGCTTCTGTTCGTCGGGGCTGCAGTCCATCGCCTTCGCGGCAGAGAAGATCATGGTCGGCTGGGCCGAGACGGTAGTGGCGGGCGGCACCGAGTCGATGAGCCTGGTGCCGATGGGAGGGCACAAGATCGCCCCGAATCCCGAGCTCGTGGCCCACTACCCGGACGTCTATCTCAGCACCGGCCTGGTCGCCGAGAACCACGCGCGGGAGTCGTCGATCAGCCGGGACGAGCAGGACGCCTACGCGCTGCGCAGCCATCAGCGTGCGCTCGCGGCCCTGGAAGCCGGCCGTTTCGACGCGGAGACGGTGCCGGTGACAGTCAGCGTCGCCGAGCCCGCCAACGGCAACGGAGAGGCGCCGGCGGTGCGGGACGTCACGTTCGACCGCGACGAGGGGCCGCGCGCGGACACCTCGCTGGAGGCGCTCGGCAAGCTGCGCCCGGTGTTTCTCGCCGGCGGATCGGTCACCGCCGGCAACTCGTCGCAGATGAGCGACGGCGCCGCCGCGGTCGTCGTGACCACCGCGGAGCGGGCCGCGCAGGCCGGACTGAAGCCGCTGGCGCGCTTCGTCGCCTACGCGACGGCGGGCGTCGAGCCCGAGCTGTTCGGCATCGGTCCGGTCCCGGCGATACGCAAGGCGCTGAAGACGGCCGGGCTGACGCTGGACGACATCGACCTGGTGGAGCTGAACGAGGCCTTCGCCGCCCAGATCCTGGCCTGCCTGCGCGAGCTGCCGATCGATCCCGACAGGCTCAACGTCAACGGCGGCGCCATCGCGCTCGGCCATCCGCTCGGCTGCACCGGCGCGAAGCTGACGGCCACGCTGCTCCACGAGCTCGAGCGGCGGAACGGGCGCTACGGCATGGTCACCATGTGCGTGGGCGGCGGCATGGGGGCCGCCGGAATTTTCGAGCGACTCTGACCGGGTTCCGCGCGGTGCGACCACGCGGGCCGGGGCAACTCAAGAGACGAAGGACATCATGACCACCACCGCAATCGAGACGGTTCCGCGCGGCGGGGAGTGGCTCCTGGAAGCGGCGCCGCAGGAGACGATCTTCACCCCGGAGCGCATGACCGAAGAGCACCGGCTGATACAGCAGACGGCCCAGGAGTTCACCAACGAGGTCGCCGGCTACACCGAGCAGCTCGAGACGAAGGACTGGGACCTGACCCGCGAGCTGCTGCGGCGCGCCGGCGAGCTCGGGCTGCTGGCCACCGACGTGCCGGAGGCCTACGGCGGCCTCGCGCTCGACAAGGCCAGCGCGGCCGTCATCGCCGGCTGCCTCGGCCAGTGCGGTTCCTTCAGCGCCACCTACGGCGCGCACGCCAACCTCGCGATCCTGCCGATCCGGATGTTCGGCACCAACGAGCAGAAGCAGCGCTACCTGCCGTCCCTGGTGACCGGGGAGACCGTCGGCGCCTACTGCCTGAGCGAGGCGGGCTCCGGCTCGGACGCGCTCGGCGCCAAGGCGCGCGCGGCGCGGCAGGCGGACGGCAGCTTCGTGCTCAACGGCGAGAAGATGTGGATCACCAACGGCGGGTTCGCCGACCTCTACATCGTCTTCGCCAAGGTCGACGGCGAGCACTTCACGGCGTTCATCGTGGAACGCGGGTTCGCTGGCGTCTCCACCGGCAAGGAAGAGCACAAGATGGGCCTGCACGGCTCGTCGACGACGCCGGTGATCCTCCAGGACGTCCGGGTCCCGGCCGACAACCTGCTCGGCGAGGTCGGCAAGGGCCACAAGGTCGCCTTCAACGTCCTGAACTACGGCCGCTTCAAGCTGGGGGCGTCGACCGTGGGCGGCGCCCGCGGCGCCATCGGCGAATCGGCGCGCTACGCGGCCAGCCGGCGGCAGTTCGGGCAGCCGATCGCGAGCTTCGGCGCCGTCAAGCACAAGATCGGCGGGATGGTCGCCCGGACCTACGCGCTGGAGTCGATGGTGTTCCGGACGGTGGGCCTCATCGACGAGACGCTCGAGGGCGTCGATCCCGGCGACGGCGGCGCCATCCTGCGCGCGCTCGAGGAGTACGCCGTCGAGTCGTCGATCCTCAAGGTGGCGGGCAGCGAGACGCTGCACGAAGTCCTCGACGAGAACGTGCAGATTCACGGCGGGAACGGGTTCGTCCGGGACTACCCGGCCGAGCGCCACTACCGCGACTCGCGGGTGAACCGCATCTTCGAGGGCACGAACGAGATCAACCGGCTGCTCATCCCCGGCATGCTCGTCAAGCGGGCCGTCAAGGGCGATCTGCCGCTGATCCCGGCCGCGAAGAAGCTGCAGGACGAGATCCTGGCCCCGTCGGGGGCGGCTGCCGCACCCGACGGCCCGCTTGAGGCCGCGGCGGCCGCGGTCGGCATGTTCCGCAAGGTCGGTCTGGCCGTCATCGGCCTCGCGATGCAGACCTACGGGCAGAAGCTCAGCGAGCAGCAGGAGGTGCTCTCGTTCGCGGCGGACATCGTCATCGACACCTACGCCGCGGACAGCGCCGTCGCCCGCGCAAGGGCCGCCGCGGCGTCCGGAGCGACCGGGGCCGATCTGCAGGCCGACGCCGCCGCGTCGTACGTCGACGGGGCCGCCATGCGCATCGAGACGACGGCCCGTTCCGCGTTCGCCGCCATGGCGGAAGGCGACGAGCTGCGGACGCGCCTCGCGGGCCTGCGACGGCTCCTGAAGGTGACGCCGGCCAACGACGTGCGCCTCCGGCGGCGGCTCTCGGACGCGGCGGTGGAACGGGGCGCGTACCCCTTGTAGGGGCCGCGGCCGGGCGCGCCGCCGAATTCGCCGATGCCCGGATGCTTGCTTCCCTGGGCATCGGCGATATATTTGTAGGATAGGCATCCGAGGACTTGAGAATTCGTGACCGGAAGCAGCGATTGGCACGCGGCGGGCGACGGAGGACGGCGACTCGTCATCGCCGTCGCGGCGGGCGCTCTCCTGCTGGCGGCGGCCTGCGGGCCGCCGGAACCGGATGAGGACAGCTACCTGGAGCTGCTTCGCGAAGCACGGGCCTACAAGGACGAGTTCCTCACGAGCGACCCCGAGTCTTTCGTGCCGCTGGATCGGCGCTCGTGGATGGTGCCGCTCCGCTACTACGATCCGGACCCGTCGTACCGCGTGCCGGCCCAGCTCGACATCGCCGACGATCAGCCGATCTACGACGTCCCGACGTCGACCGGGCAGTTCCGGCGCATGCAGCGCATCGGCCACCTGGAGTTCGTGCTGCACGGCGAATCCCACAGGCTTACGGCGCTGCTGTCCGAGGAGGAGGGCCTGTTCGTGCCGTTCCGCGACGAGACGAGCCGCAGCGAGACCTATCCGGCCGGACGCTACATCGATCTGCCGTTCAGCTCCACCGGCGTCTACGACCTCGACTTCAACCGCGCCTACCACCCCACCTGCTACTTCGACGAGCAGTACGACTGCCCGTTTCCTCCGCCGGAGAACCGCCTCCCGAGGCCCATTCACGCCGGCGAGAAGCTGCCGCCCGAAGACGAACGGCGGCTGCCGGTCTTCGTTCCGGTCGAGCCGGCCGAAGCGCCCGGGCCATGAGCCCGTCCGGCGTCGGGAATCCCGACACGCGGATGGTCGCCGGCGGTCCCCTGGTCGGCGTCGTCTTCGACTTCGACGGCGTCATCGCGGACACCGAGCGCCTGCACCTGCAGGCGTACCAGGACGTGCTGCGCGATCGCGGGATGACCCTGTCCGCGCAGGACTACGAGGCACGCTACCTCGGATTCGACGACGTCGGCGTGTTCAGCACCGTCGCGTCCGACCTCGGATTCGCCTTCGACCGCAGCGAGCTGGAACGCCTGATCGAGGTGAAGGGGCAGCGCTACACGGCGCTGGTCGCCGCGGGCGACGTCGTGTTTCCGGACGCGCCCGCGTGCATCGAGCGGCTCGCCGGGGAGCTCGTCCTCGGAATCGCCTCGGGCGCACTCCACCAGGAGATCGAGGACATTCTGCAGGGCGCCGGACTCCGCCGGCATTTCTCGGCCATCGTCGCGGCCGACGACGTCGAGCACGCCAAACCAGCCCCGGACGGCTATGCGCGAGCAGTGGAGCTGTTGAGCGCCGAGCTCGGTCGCTCCCCGTCGCCCTCCGGCTTCGTCGCCATCGAGGACTCCCGCTGGGGCATCGAGGCGGCCGTCGCCGCCGGGCTCCCCTGCGTCGGCGTCACGACGACCTACGACGCCGGCGCGCTGCCCGGAGCCGCGGCCATCGTGTCGCGTCTCGCCGACGTCGACCACCGCTCGCTGGCCGCCCTGTGCCGGCCGCGCGGTGCGGCCGGGACTCCGGAGTGAATTCACGTACTCCCGGGGTCGACGTACGCGCGCGACCGGTGCAGAATGGATCATCGTGACGAGCGTGGTCTCCGCGGACTTCATCCGGCGCTTCACCGAGGTCGCCAAGGCTCCGTCGCCCGATCTGGCGCCGGCCGCTCTGGCCATCGCCCGCATCGAGTACCCGCAGCTCGACGCGTCGCGCTACCTGCGGGCCCTCGACCGGATGGGCGCCGCGGCGGCGGATCGCATCGCGGCCCTGGGCGAGGACGCCGACCTGCTGCGGCGCATCGCGGGAATCAGCTCCTATCTGTTCAAGGAGCAGGGGTTCGCCGGTAACCGCAAGCACTACGACGACCCGCGGAACAGCTTCCTCAACAACGTCATCGATCGCCGCACCGGCATCCCGATCACCCTGGCCCTCGTCTACATCGAAGTGTCCCGGCGCGCCGGCCTGCAAACCGACGGCGTGAACTTTCCCGGCCACTTTCTGCTCCGCGTACAGCCGGGCGGCGCGGACGCCTCGCTCGAGGAGGACCAGGTCATCGTGGATCCCTTCCACGGCGGCGCCATCCTCTCCGAGCTCGACTGTTGCAAGCTGCTGCGGTCCCACGCGGGCGACGAGGTCCCGTTCGACCGCCGGATGCTGATGCGGGCGACCAAGCCGGAGATCATCGTCCGCATGCTGGTCAACCTGAAGCGCATCTACGTCCGCATGCGCTCGTTCCCGCAGGCGCACGCGATCACCGAGCTGCTGCTGGCCCTCGACCCCTCGGCCACGACGGAGCTGCGCGACCGCGGCCTGCTGGCCTACCACCTGAACGACTACCCCGCCGCGCTGCGGGACCTGGAGGCGTACCTGCGGTTCTCCTCACGCGGAAGGATCGGAGACAGCGAGAGAAGCGAGGACGAATCGAGCGAGAACAACGAGCACAAGGAGATCTGGGAACACGTGAAGGCACTGCGGAGGCGCGTAGCCAACCTCAACTAGCTATAGCTAGCGCCCCGAAGGCGGCGTCCGTGCGGCGAGAACCTCGTTCTCATCAGGAGGCACCTATGGAACGCACGTGGAAGCTTCTCTTCGTGGTCCTGCTCGTCCTGGGGTCGGCGCCGAACGTGGGCGCGCAGACCACCACCGGCGGGTTCTCCGGCAACGTCGTCGACGACAGCGGCCTGGTGCTGCCGGGCGCGACGGTCACCCTGCTGCAGGAAGAGACCGGCGCGCTGAGGAACACCGTCACGAACGAGGTCGGCGTCTTCAACTTCGCCGCGGTCCAGCCCGGGCCGTACACGGTCCGCGTCGAGCTGCCCGGATTCGGGACCTACGAGCTGACCGGCGCCCAGTTGTCGACCAACCAGCAGTACAACGTCGGCACGGTGGAGCTGTCGATCGCCGCCCTGCAGGAGACCATCCAGGTCACCGCGCAGCGGATCGTCGAGACGATCAGCTCGGACCGCTCGGCGCTGATCACCGAGGAGACAATCGACGCCATCACGGTCCGCGGCCGCGACGTCACCTCGATGCTGCGCATCCTCCCGGGCGTCGGCTACCAGCCCGACCCGGACGCGATCGGCGAGATCGTCATCGGCTCGTGGCTGCCGAACGTCGGCGGCACGCGCCAGGGCTGGAGCACCGTCACCATCGACGGGATCCCGGGCAACGACATCGGACTGCCGGAGGTCTCCAGCCACTCGATGAACCCGGACGCGGTCGGCGAGGTGAACGTGCAGCTCACCAACTTCACCGCCGACACGGGCCGCAACGGCGGCGCGCAGATCAACCTCGTCACCAAGGCGGGGACGAACGACTTCTCCGGCACCGCCTACACCTACGGCCGCAGCGAGCAGTTCCGGAGCGAGGACTACTTCGACAAGCAGGCCGGCATCCCGAAGCCCGATTACCGCTACTGGACGCTCGGGGCCAACGCCGGCGGACCCATCGTGCGGGACAAGGTGTTCTTCTTCTACAGCTACGAGCAGTGGGGCGTCAGGACGCCGCAGAGCCTCGCCCAGCTCACCGTGCCGAGCCTGGCGGAGCGGATGGGAGACTTCTCGCGGAGCTTCGATCAGTCGGGGAACCTGATTCCCGTGATCGATCCGTTGACCGGCATGCCGTTCCCGGGCAACGTCGTGCCGGCCGGCCGTATCAACCCGCACGGGCAGGCGCTGCTGAACTGGTACCCCGATCCGAACGTCGACGGGCAGTCGAACTACAACTACCAGTTCCAGGGGCAGCAGCGCGCACCGCGGATCAACAACGTCACCCGGGTCGACGTCCGGCCGAGCGCGAACGACGCGATCTACGCGCGCTTCTCGCACTGGCTGCAGCCGACCAGCTCCTGGCGCGGCAACTGGGAGAGCCTGGAACGAACGTTCACCTACAACGACTTCGCCGTCGCCACCAACTACACGCGCGTCATCGGCGACAACATGGTGAACGAGTTCAACTTCGGCTGGCGCCACTCGTCCGAGCACAACCCGTGGGCCAGCTCCTTCGACATCAACCGGAACCGGCGCACCGACTCCCATACCGCCTTCCCCGGCGACGACGGCCGCGACAACGGGGGGGACGGTTCCAACACGCAGGGTACGGTGCCGTACACCCTCGCGCAGTGGTACCCGAACAACAACCTGTACGGGATCATTCCGGCGATGAGCTTCGGCGCGCCGATTCCGAACGCGGCGAACCCGAGCTGGGACTCGCGCTTCATCAACTACGGCAACGACGACCTGTTCAACTTCTACAACGGGCTGTCGTGGACCTCGGGACGCCACAACTTCAAGGTCGGCGCCTACGTCGAGCACCTGACGAACATCGAGGGCAAGGGCGCAAGCGCCTTGGCGGGGAACTACGACTTCAACCGCGATCCGGCGAACCCGTTCGGCACCGGCCACCCGTACGCGAACGCCCTGCTCGGATCGTTCCGGTCGTACCAGGAGAACACCGCGCGGCTGGGACAACTCGCCAGCCAGTGGATCGGCAACGTCTTCGTGCAGGACAAATGGCAGCCGATCGACCGGTTGACGCTGGACATCGGGATGCGCTTCAGCAAGTACACGGTGTTCGAGCAGGCGAACCCCTCGGCGTCGTTCCTGCCGTCGCGCTTCGACCACGCGAACGCCGCACAGCTCTACGTGCCCACCCTGGTGGACGGCGTGCGGATGGCGATGAACCCGAACGATCCGACCGACCTCCGGCCCGAGGTCGTCATCGGCGCCCTCGTGCCGGGATCACCCCGCGACAACGGCATGGTGCGCCACGACGACCCGCAGGTGCCGGCCCCGTTCCAGGACCTGCCGACGATCCTGCTCGAGCCGCGGATCGGTTTCGCCTACGACCTGTTCGGCAACGGCCGGACCGCGCTCCGGGCCAACTTCGGCGTCTTCCACAACACGCAGCAGGCGGGCGCGCTCAGTTGGCGGCAGGCGCTCAACCCGCCGCTCGTCGCGACGCCGCAGGTCTGGTACAACACGATGTACAACTGGGAGACGATCCGCCAGGGCGTGCTCGCCGGCACGGGCGGCATCGTGTATCCCACGGGCACGGTCTACGGCGTGGTGACCGATCACCGGGCGCCGACGCTCTACAGCTACACGGCCGGCGTGCAGACCGAGATTGGCTGGCAGACGGTGCTCGACATCGCCTACGTCGGGACGCGCGCCACCAACCTCCCGCAGCTCTGGGACGAGAACACCATCGAGCGGGGCGCCCGGTTCCTGCCCGAGAATCAGGACCCGACGACCGGCCGCCCGCTGCCCGACAACTTCATGCGCCCGTATCCCGGCTACGCCAGCATCATCATGACGGAAAACGCCGGGAGGTCGCAGTACAACGCGCTGCAGACGCAGGTCAACCGCCGGTTCACGGGCGGCCTGGAGTTCTCGGTCTCCTACACGCTGTCGCAGTCGAAGGACCACACGTCGGCCGACATCCTCTACGGCGCCCGCTCGCGCGTGCCGAAGTACGAGAACCGCGACACCTGGTCCTGGGGCCTGTCGGACTTCGACCGGACCCACCTGCTGACGATCAACTACACGTGGGACATGCCCGACCCCGGGGGCGCAGCCGGATTCCTGCTGGACGACTGGGTGCTCTCCGGCATCACGCAGATGGTGAGCGGCGCACCGGCCATGGTCGCCTTCAGCACCACCGACAACCAGGACATCCTGGGCGGCGGCGACCTGATGCGCCGGTCCACGAACCCGGACGGGCTGGCGAGCATCGACCTGGTGGTGCCGGCCAACATCGATCGCGGCTGCGATCTGTCGGCCGGCGGCGGCTCGATCGACCGCTGGTTCAACACGGACTGCTTCAGCCGCCCCGCGGAGGGCGAGGTGGGCAACGTGCGGAAGGACGACCTGCGCTTGCCGGGCTTCTACGACACGGGCGTGCGCCTCGGCAAGCGGATGCCGGTCGGCGACGGGCGGTTCTTCGAGCTCGGCTGGGAGATCTACAACCTGTTCAACCAGGTGCAGTTCCGCAACGTCGACCTCGACGCGCAGTTCGACGAGGCGGGCAACCAGGTGGACTCGCGCTTCGGGCAGGTGATCTCCGCCCGTCCGCCGCGCACGATGGTCTTCTCGGCCCGCTATCTGTGGTAGAGCGGGGTAGCGGCCGCTGCCTCTGGTGGCGGCCGCCGCCGGTGGCAACCGGTCCAGGATCCGTTCGACTCGCGATGGAAGGACGGGGCCGCGTGGCCCCGCCCTTCCATCACCTTCGCCACCACCGGTCGGAGGGCATGGAGGGCATCATGGCCGGGGCGCATCGAACGGCCCGGACGCGCTCGATGCCGCGGGGTCTGGCCGAAGAGCGAGATTGCGCGCGGCCCGGTCGCAGTGCGAACATAGAGGCATGGAGACGGGAACGATAGCGCTGGTCACGTTGATCACCGCGCTGATCACCGCCCTCGTGTCGCTCGTCAGCGCGGTCGGCGTGCTGGTGGTCAACAGCAAGGTCGACCGGCTTGCCGGGCGAGTCGACGCTCTCGAGAGCACCATGCACGTCGTTCTCGCGGCCGTCATGGGCCGGAAGCTCCCGGTTTCCGGTGGCGACCCCTCGTAAGGTCGGTTGTCTCGATTCGACGCTGCCGGATTTCAGCCCGCCGGGGTCTCGATCGGCAGGTCCTCGCGGTCGCCCCATTCCTTCCACGACCCGAGGTAGTTGCGGACCCGGGGGTAGCCGAGCAGCCGCAGCGCCACGTAGCCGTGCGCGGCGCGGTAGCCGCCCTGGCAGTAGGAGACGACCTCCTTGTCGGGAGTGACGCCCGCGGTTTCGTACATCGCGCGCAGATCGGCGGCCGGCTTGAAGGCGCCGGCCTCGTCGAGGTTGCGCGTCCATTCGATGTGGACGGCGCCGGGGATGGCGCCGCCGCGCCGGGCGCGCACCAGCGTGCCGCAGTATTCCTCGTCGCTGCGCGTGTCGAGGATCGTCACGTCCGCGCGATCCAGGCGCTGGCTGACCTCCCGCCACGTGGCGAGGCGCGTGCCGTCCTGCCCGACCTCCCAGGTTCCCTTCACCGGGGCCCCCGCGTCCCGGGTCGCGGGCAACCCCGCCCGCTCCCAGGCTCCGAAGCCGCCGTCGAGGATCCGCGCATCCGGGTGGCCGAAGAACTCGAGGAACCAGAAGGCGCGGGCGGCGCGAATCCCCGACTGCTCATCGTAGACGACGACGGGGCGTCCGGCATCGACGCCGCGCGACGTGAGCAGGTGCGCGATGATCCACAGGAACGCCGCGAGCGGCGCCGGATCGGTGTCGACAAGGCTCAGCCCGAAGAGATCGAGGTGCGCGGCGCCGTGAATGTGACCGGCCGCGAACGCCTCGGCGGGACGCAGGTCCAGCAGGACGGGTATCTCGCCTGCGACCGCGGACCCGGTCGCCTTTCCCCCGCCCGGACCCAGCCGGCCGGCCAGCTCGGCCGCCTCGATCAGAAGCTCCGGGTTGGCGTACCCCTTCGGATTCTCCATGTCCGTTCTCCTAGCCCGACAATCGTCGCCTGCGGCGCCGATTGCCGCCCAACCGGGCCTGACTAGCAGTCTACGCCGTTCTACGGCGCAGACTGCTAGGCGCGGGCGGCGCGCTGCGGACCTCAGATCGGCTCCCAGGCCGCATCGTGACGCCGTACCGCGCCCTCCGCTTCCAGCTTCTGCAAGTGCGCGAGCACGCTCTCTCCCGCCGCCCCGCGCAGCTCCATCGCCAGCTCCGGATAGACCGCCTGGACGATTGCCGCCTGCGTCGTGCTCCCCGCGCGCAACGCGGCCAGAATCTCGCCGTCGCGGCGGCGCCGGTGGGCGACGTATTGGTCGATCAGCGCCGTCACGTCGTCGATCTCGGGTCCGTGCGCCGGCAGGACACGGTTCGGCCGCAGTTCGCGGATGCGTGCGAGCGAGGCGAGGTACTGCGTCAGGCTGCCCCCGTAGCTGGCGGGCACGACCACCGTGCCTCCCTGGATGAGCATGTCGCCGCAGAAGAGCGTGCCGTCCGCCTCGTCAAGAAAGCAGACATGATCCGGCGCGTGGCCCGGCGTGTGCAGCACCCGCAACGCGCCGTCCCCGGCCTCCACGACGTCTTCGTCCGCCAGCGGGCGCCAGTCGACCGGGTACTTCGCGTCACGCGCCGGCCAGGGCATCTTGTGGAACGTCGTCTCGTGCCCGCGGGCCGCCAGCCCCGGCGCGCCGGAGGCGTGGTCCACGTGACCGTGGGTCACGAGCACCCGCGAGAGCGGCGCCCCGACGAGCGCTGCGGCCAGCGCCCCGAGGTGGCCCGGTTCCCCGGTTGCCGCGTCGATCAGGGTCGGCTCGCGGCCGGACAGCAGATACGTGTTGTTGCCGGCTCCGGTATAGGGGCCCGGATTGCAGCCCGGAATCAGCGTGATCCTCACGAGGCCGCGACGGGCCCGGTCATCAGCGCCTCGAGCTTCGCGCGGAGACCGTCCGGGATGGGGGTCGTCCGTTCGGCGTCGTAGTCGAAGACGGCCTGCACCGCCTTGCCGACCGCCACGACCGCGTCGTCCCGCACGCGGCGCGCCTCGAACTCGGACGTGAAGCTGGTGCGGCCGAGTCCCACGACGCGCACGCCGACCTCGACCTGGTCGCCGAAGACGACCTGCGCCTTGTAGTCGCAGGAGGTATGGGCCAGGATGACGCCCAGCCCGGCCTGGGACAACTCGCGGCGCAGACCGAGCGTCTCGGCCATCACGGCGCGCGCCTGCTCGAAGTAGGTGAAATAGACGGCGTTGTTGACGTGCCCCATCGCGTCGCAGTCGCGAAACCGCACCTCGATGCGATGGGTGAAGGGCGAAGTCACGGCGTATGATACCGCGTGCATTCGACGCTGGCGGTCCCGGAGAGCTTCACCGCCGGGGAGACCGCCGTTCTGGCCCCCTACTTCGGCAACTTGGACCAGCCGGTCTTCGTCCTGACCAACCTTCCTGAAGCGGTCAAGGGCGCGCTCTTTGCACGGTACTCGCGGTCGCCCAAGTCGATCCGCCGTCTCTTCCTCGAAGAGTTCTCCGACGGGGTCGAAAGGCGAAGCGACGCAGCCGGCACGGGCGCCGCACCGGGCCGCGAGCGCGCCGAGCGCCTGTACCGCCGGGTCTTCGATCAATACGGCGACGACTCGGTGGCGCAGCTCGGGGGCGCGCACATCGCCTGCGAAGGCGTGTCGAACATCCTGACGAAGGTGCTCGAGCGCGGGCGGCTGATGTCCTATCTGGAGCAGTCGACCCGTTACGTGCCGTACACCGACCGGCCGGGCGGCCGCTGGAAGTACGTCGTTCCGGCCGAGCTGGAGGACGAGTCGGACCGCCGGGCGTTCGAGGCGGCGCTCGACCGAGCATTCGAAACCTACGCCCGCTGGATCGAGCCCCTGCAGGAGTATTTCCGAGCACGACATCCGCAGGCGGCCACGGATTCGAACGCAGTCTATCGCGCGGTGATTCGCGCGAAGGCGCTGGACACGCTGCGCGGCCTCCTGCCGGCCGCGACCCGGTCCAACGTGGGGATCTACGGCTCCGGCCAAGCCTACGAGATGCTGCTGCTCCGGATGCGCGCCCATTCGCTGGCCGAGACTCGCGAGTTGGCCGACCTGATGCTTCGAGAGCTGCGGCGGGTGATTCCGGCGTTCCTGCAGCGGGTCGACCGGCCGGACCGCGGCGTCCGCTGGAGTGGTTATCTGGAGGCGTGCGAGGCGGAGACACGGGCTCTCTCGACCGCGGTGACCCACACGCCCGCCCCTGAGTCGCATGCGGAAGTCACCCTCGCCGACTTCGATCCGGACGGCGAGATCAAGGTGGTGGCCGCGGCCCTGTACTCGGCTTCGGAACTTCCGCTCGACGGTCTGCTGGCGGTGGCGCGCGGCATGACGGCGGAAGAGCGCATCCACGTGCTCCGAACGTACGCCGGCACCCGCGAGAACCGCCGGCACCGTCCCGGCCGGGCCTTCGAACACGCGACCTACACGTTCGACGTGGTGTCGGACTATGGGGCGTTCCGGGATCTGCAGCGCCACCGGATGCTGACCCTCGACTGGCAGGAGTTGACGACACGCCACGGCCACGCGAGCGCCCCCGGCGCCATCGCCGAGGTCGGCGCGCTCGCCGACTGGCAGCGCGTGATGGACGACTCGGCGATGCTGTACGCCCGTCTGGCCAGCCGGTGCTCCCCGGCGGTTGCGCAGTACGCCGTTTCGATGGCCTACCGCATCCGCTTCTACATGCGGATGAACGCGCGCGAGGCGATGCACGTGATCGAGCTCCGGACGACCCCGCAAGGGCATCCCGCGTACCGGCGGGTGTGCCAGAGAATGCACCGGCTGATCGCCGAGGAGGCCGGTCACCCGGCGATCGCCGCAGCGATGGCCTTCGCGGATCACTCCGGCGTCGAGCTCGAGCGGCTCTCGTCGGAGCGCGCCCTCGACAGAAAACGCGCGGCAAGACACGCCGACGCGGGACAGGAGTGCCCCAAGGATCCCGGATCCGCCTTTTGAGAGTCGATCGACAGCCCGAACGGCGCCGCTCCCCGTTCACGTCACAGGAGGACGGTCGAGCCGAATCCGCGGACGGCGTTGTCGGGTTGATCCTCCACCGTCAGGCACCCGACTGCTCGTCCTTGTGCCAGTAGCGGTCGTACTCGGTCAGGAAGGTCAGGCTGTCGAACGCGCTCATGCGGTCGAGGAAGAGCACGCCGTCGAGGTGGTCGGTCTCGTGCTGGATGACGCGGGCGGCGAAGCCGCTGGCGGTCAGGCGTTGCGGCGAGCCGTGACGATCGAGGCACCGCACCCGGATCTCCACCGCGCGGGGCACGCGGCCGCGGATGTCCGGGATGCTCAGGCAGCCCTCCCAGTCCTCTTCCTCCGCCAGACCCAGGGGCTCGATCTCCGGATTGATCATCACCACCGGGGGCAGGCCGCCGTCCGGGTCGTCGACCCCCGCGACGAACAGCCGCAGGCTCTGGTGCACCTGCGGGGCGGCCAGCCCGATGCCGGCGTACTCGTTCATCGTCTCGAACAGGTCGTCGATGAGCTGCTGCACCGCCGGAGATCCGATGTCGGCGGGGTCGAGGGGCGGCGTGCGGCGGCGGAGCACCGGGTGCCCCATCCGCGCCACCTTCAGGATGGACATCGATTCACATTATATTCGCCCGGTGATTGACCCGCATGTACATGTCCACGACCCCGAACTCCGGTTCTGCTCGTCCTGCGGCGGTCCCCTCGCGTTGAGGACGATCAAGGAGGGCGAGCCGGCGCGGCCCGTCTGCACGCGTTGCGGGCAGGTCGTCTACCTGGATCCGAAGGTGGCCGTGGGGACCGTGATCACCGACGAGGACGGCCGCATCGCGCTGGTTCGGCGATCGATCGAGCCGGGCTACGGCAAATGGGTCTTCCCCGGCGGCTACGTCGACCGCGGCGAGGCGCCTGTCGTCGCCGCGGTTCGCGAGGCGCGCGAGGAGGCCTGCCTCGACATCCGGCTCGACGGACTCATCAACATCTACGCGTACGCGGGGGCCGTGCCGATCGTCATCGTCTACAAGGCGTCGGTGGTGGGCGGAACGCTGGACGCGGCCGACGAATCGCTGGAGGCCGCGTGGTTCGTGCAGGACGACGTCCCGTGGTCCGACCTCGCCTTCCGCAGCACCCGCGATGCGCTGCGCGACCACGGGCGGGGACTGCTCCACCCCGATCTGGTCTGAAACCCGACCGCCGGGCGCGCGGCGGCCGGGGCACGTGGCGCGCCGCGGCTCACCGCGGCTCTGCCGCCGCGGCCGCCGCGGCCGGGCCGCCGCCGGAGGTCGACCCGACATCCGCGGCCGGGACCGGAAACAGGAAGTCCTGCCGCTCGACCCCCGCCACCGCCCTGTCGACCAGCTCCGCGACGGGCAGGTTGCGCTCGGCGCGCTTCACGTCCTCCGGTCGCGCGCGGGTCGCCGGCCGGCGCGGCACGAACAGGGTGCAACAATCCTGGTCGGGAATGATCGAGATTGGATACGTGCCGAGGCGGCGCGCCTCCTGCGTGATCTCCTCCTTGTCGGAGCCGATCAGCGGCCGCAGCACCGGCAGGCCGACGACGTCGTTGATCACCGCCAGGTTCTCGATGGTCTGCGATGCCACCTGCCCCACCGCCTCGCCGGTGACGAGCGCCTTCGCGCCGCAGACGCCGGCCAGACGCTCGGCGATCCGCATCATCATCCGCCGGTAGAGCACGACCCGCAGCGGCGGCGGCGCCGAGAGCACGATCGTCTGCTGGATCTCCCCGAAGCGCACGGAGTACAGCCGCGACCGCAACTGGTGACGCGTCAGCAGCTCGGCGATCTCCTGCGTCTTGTCGAGCGATGCCCGCGACAGGATCGGGTATGCGTGGAAGTGGACGAAGCGCACGCGGCAGCCCCGCTTCATCAGGCGGTAGGCGGCGACCGGCGAGTCGATGCCGCCCGAGAGCAGGCAGAGCACGGCGCCGCTGGTGCCGGTCGGCAACCCGCCGCGGCCCGGTTCCTTCCCCAGCGCGTAGAACACGCGGTCGGGCAGCACCTCGATCGTGATGGGGAGATCGGGAGACCCGAGGTCGACGCGCCAGCCCCGCGCCGCCTTGATCCGCCCCCCGACCTCGCGCTCGATCTGCGGCGACGTCAGCGGGTAGGTCTTGTCCGCCCGCGTGGCCCGGACCCGGAAGCTCGTCACGCCTTCCGCGGCGACGGCGTCGGGCTCGGCCAGATGCCTGAGGACCGCGCCGGCGATCTCGTCGACCTCCCGGCCCACGCTCCGGGACCGCGCGAAGTTCGCCACGCCGAAGACCCGGCCGAGGCGCTCGCGCACCGCCGACCAGTCGGCCGCCGGCCCCAACCCCACTTCGATGCGTCCCATGAGCGGGCGCACGTGGGTCACGTCGAGGTCGGCCGTCGCGGCGCGCAGGTTGCTCGCGAGCCGGTCGATGAACCAGGGTCGGTTCCGACCCTTGAGCGCGATCTCCTGGTAGTGAACGATGACCGAGTGCATCTCCAGTCTCCGGCGCCGACCTCGCCGCCGATCGTACCCGGCGGGACCGCCCGCGAGCCAGCCGGCCACTGCGGGTCACGTTTTTGCCGGCAGGCGTTACCATGGTTGCATGCGCGACATGCTGGCGGCCGTGGTCGCGATTCTGCTCATCTTCCTCGCCCTGCGGATGGCGACGGCGCTGACGCGCGACCGGCGCAAGCGCCACGGCGAACGGGCGTCCGTGGAGGCCGACGGGCGGACGATACTGGCCGAGATACCGTCGGACACGGGCCTCGTCTTCTTCACCGAGGACGCGGAGGCGTTCTACCACGGCGACCGGCCGATCCCGAAAGCGGGCATAGCGGCGGCCCGCGTGCTGATCAACGGCGCCCCCATCGCCGTTGCGGCGCGGCCCGACCGACAGGCCGCGGCGGCGATTCCGAGCGACCTCGTCCAGCAGCGGCCGGAAGGGCTCGCGCGGGATCGGTGGGACGTCGCCATCGACACCGAAGACGAGACCATCGTCGTCCCCTGCGGCGCGATCCGGGAGCAGATCTCGCAGGAACTCGCCCGCGGCATCTTCGACGCGGTGAAGCGGACCCTCGAAGCCAGTGGCTGAGACCCGGCGGCGCGGCCGGACCGGCCCGCATCACCACTCGATCTCGGCTACCTCGGACCGGTGGTTGACACTGCGCGCGAGCGCAAACAGCAGATCGGAGAGCCGGTTCACGTAGCGCAGGAGCTCGGGTTCGACCGTGTCGACGCCGAGTCCGACGATCCGGCGCTCGGCCCGGCGGCAGACGGCGCGGGCCTGGTGCAGCGCCGCCCCGGCCGGACCGCCGCCCGGCAGGATGAAGCTGCGCAGCGGCGGCAGCGCCCCGTCCACCCGGTCGATCCACGCCTCCAGACGCCCGACGTCGGCGGCGGCTATCCGCGCCTTGGTCACCCGCGCCGAGATGCGCGACCGGGGGTCGGCAAGACGCGCCCCGATCGCGAAGAGATCGCGCTGCACCGCGACCACCATCTCGTCGAGGTCGTCCGGGAGCCCGGCCGCACGGGCGAGACCGACCACCGCGTTCAGCTCGTCCACATCGCCGTAGACGGCGACGCGCGCATCGTCCTTCGGCACGGTCGTCCCGTCGAACAGCGCGGTGGTGCCGCGGTCGCCGACCCCGGTGTAGAGAGGCATGCGCCGGATTATCCCATGGCGCCGCCGGATGGCGGCACGAACGGCAGCGACGTGACGACGGCCGGCGCGCGCCGCGTGCCGGACGAGACTTCGACTGCGGCCCCGCCGGCCTCCGCCAGGTCCCGGCGGACGTATCCCAGCGCGATGATCCCGTCCAGCGCCGGCGAGCGGACGGCGCTCGTCACGCGCCCCACCTCGTCGTCGCCACTGAAGATCGCCGCGCCGCGGGACGGCGGCGCCGGTTCCGCGCCGTCGAGCGTCCCCAGCGTCAGCCCGACCAGCCTCCGTGCGATGCGGCCCTGGCCGCGGTGGAGGATGCGGATGATGACCTCCTGCCCCACGTAGCATCCCTTGTCGAAGCTGATGGCGCGGTCGGCGATCCCCGCCTCCAGCGGAATCGTGTCGCGATCCATGTCGATCGGGAACGCGGGACGGCCCGATTCCACCCGCACCGCTTCGCCGGCGGCGCGCTCCACCGCGACGGCGCCGGCCGCGGTGAGCGCACGCTGCAAGTCCTCACGCGCCGGTCGATCCACCACGACGCGGTAGCCCTCGATGCCGAGGTCGTCCGTCCGCCCCACCCAGCCGGCGGCCGTGCCGGTTTCGAAGGCGTGATGCCCGCCGAACGCCAGCGCGCCGGCCGGCGCCCCCGCCAGCGCCGCGGCCACCTCGCGGGCGCGCGGCCCGTGGACGCCGAACGCCGCCGACCCGGCGGTCAGGTCCTCGATGCGCACGTCCTCGGTGAAGACGAGATCGTCGAGGCGCTCCCGCAGCCCAGCCGTCGCGCCGCGGTCGACATCCAGCAGCAGCCGTTCGCGTTGGGCGAAGACGTACATGTCGGCCGTCATGCGTCCCTGCGGCGTCAGGCAGGTCGCATAGCAGCCGTTCCCCGGCGACAGGGCAACGACGTCGTTGCTCAGCAGCCCCTGCAGGAAGTCGGCTCGGTCCTGCCCGGCGACCGCGATCCAGCCGCGGTCCTCCGACGCCATGAACCCGGCGCCGGTGCGTAGAATCCGATAGTCGGCAACGTTCATGGGTATTTCGTACGGCGGGTCGATGATATGCTGATTCTCGTGCGACGACGACTTCGCGCTTGCCTGCACTTGGCGCTTTGCCTGTCCGCGCTCGCCGCGGCGGCAGCCGCGGGCCGAGCCCAGCCGCCGGCCGATGACGGCGCCGGCGAGGCCCTCTTCAACATCTTCGTCCGCTCGACGCCGGCCGGCTTCGAACGCGTGCGCCTGGTACGCACGGGGGACGGCTGGCTCCTGCAGGCGAGCGGGCAGATGACGGCGCCCGTACCCGTCGACACGCGGGTCTTCGAGGCCGCCTACGACACGGAGTGGCGCCCCCGGCAGCTCACGCTGGAAGGCTCGCAGGGAGGCATTCCCTTCCGCCTCGAGAGCACCTTCGCGGACGGCGCCGCGACGAACACCTTGCAGGAAGGCGACCGGCAGACGACGACCGAGGCCCGGATCGACCCGGCGTCGGTCGTGCTGCCGAACTCGGTCTTCGCCGGCTACGAAGCGCTCGCCATGCGGCTCGGCCGCTCCCAACCCGGCGCGGAGCTGCCGATCTACGTTCCTCCCCGCGGCCACATCCCGGCTCGCGTCGATGCGGTCGGCATCCAGCACATCGAGACCGCCGCCCGGACCATCGAGGCGCGAACCTATCGCATCACGTTCGTCGACCCCGCCCAGCCGCTCGACGCGGAGGTGTGGATCGACGAGAACGACCGGTTGCTGCGGGTCAGTCTGCCTTACGCGGCCCTGGAGGTCGCCCGGCGCGACATCGCGTCGGTCTCGGCGCGGCTGACCACCGATCCGCCGCACCCCGGCAGCGAGCGCGTGCGCGTGCCGGCGGCCGGGTTCAGCCTGGCGACCACGGTGACCGCGCCGGTGGACCTGACGCCGCCAGCGGACGGCCGCTGGCCGGCGGTGCTGCTGGTGCCCGGCACCGGTCCGGTCGACCGCGACGAGATCGTCTCCGGCGTGCCGATCTTCCGCCAGCTCGCCTGGACGCTGACGGACCGGGGATTCGTCGTCGCCCGCTACGACAAGCGAGGCTTCGGACAGAGCGGCGGCCGGGCCGAATCGGCCACGCTCGCCGACTACGCCCAGGACGTGCGCCAGATGGTGCGTTACCTGCAGCGGCGCGAGGACGTCGACCGGGATCGCATAGTCGCCGTCGGCTACGGCGAGGGCGGCTGGGTCGGACTGCTGGCCGCGCGCCGCGAGGACCGGATCAAGGGGCTCGCGCTGGTGGCGACGCCGGGCACCGCCGGCGACACGTTCGTGCTCGAGCAGCAGCGGGACGAGCTCCGCCGCAACCGGACGACAGGGGACGAACGGCGGGAACGCATCGATCTTCAGACGCGCATCCACCGCGCCGTGCTGGGGGACGGCGGGTGGGACGGCATTCCCGACGACATGCGCAGACAGGCCGACACGCCGCTGTTTCGCAGCTTCCTGGCATTCGACCCGACGGACGAGGTGCGCCGCGTGCGGCAGCCGCTGCTGCTGATACAGGGCGCGCTGGACCGGCTGGTCCCGCCCTATCACGCTCAGCGTCTCGAGAACGTCGCGCGCCTGCGGGGACGGCGGGAATCGACGGTGGAGTTGGCCACGCTCGACGGCGTGAATCACCTGCTGCTGGCGGCGGACGCGTCGCCGGGGAACCGGGAAATCACCCCCCGGGTCGCCGAGATCCTGATCGACTGGATCGAGCGGACGCTGCCCGCCGAATAGGCGCGTCCTCGCGGATCACGCTGAACTCCATTTGGCCCAGCCGCACGCGGTCGCCGTCCTCGAGGGTGGAGAACTTGAGGCGCACGCCGTTGACGTAGGTGCCGTTCGTGCTCTTCAGATCCTCTATCACGAGTCGCCGCGCGGAAGCCGTCAACCGGCAATGAACGCGCGATATGAGTGCGTCGGCGACGATGAAATCGGCGCTCGGCCCCCTGCCCAGCGTCCGGGCCGCCCCCGGCGGCAGGCGCACGACCACTGGCTCTTCGTCGACGGTGGCGCGGAGAATCCACATGGAATCGCCAAGTGCGCTCAGCCCTTCCGCGGCTGCGATGGACGAATCTCGACCCGGCTCGGCAGACTCCGCGCGTCATGGCCCAGGAGATCGACGACCACCTGCGCGACGTCGGAGGCGGCCAGCTTCCAGGGCGCCGCGGCGTGCCGATCGGCGCTGCCGGCGAACGCCGTCCCCACGGACCCGGGCGCGACCGCGGTCACCCGGATGCCGTCGAACCGCACCTCCTGCATCAGGGCGGCGGTGAACGCGTCGAGGCCCGCCTTCGACGCGCAGTAGGCCGCACCGTTCGCGAACGGGTAACTGCCGGCCAGGCTGCTCACGTTCACGATCCACCCGCCGCCGCGTCGGCGCAGAACCGGGATCGCGGCCCGGCAACAGTAGAAGACACCGTTCAGGTTGGTCTCGATCACCTGCGCCCAGTCCTCGACGGACTGCTCCGCGACCGCCTCGAAACGACCGACGCCGGCGTTGTTGACCAGAATGTCGACGCCGCCGAAACGATCGACGGCGACCGCGATCAGCCGTTCCGCATCCGCCGGCTGCCGCACATCGGCCGCCACGGTTTCGATGCGTCCGGCCCCGGCGGCCCCGGCGACCTCCGCCAGCTCGGCGGCCGCCTCTTCGAGCGACCGGTCCGAGCGCCCCGCTATCAGAACGTCGGCGCCTCGCCGCAGCAGGCTCGCCGCCACCGCACGCCCAATCCCCTTCGAGCCTCCGGTCACGATGGCCACCGAGCCCGCGAAACGGGCATCCCGCTCTTCCGCCGCCGGCCTTGTGTCGACTGTCATCGCCACTAGAATACCGCGAGCATCGCGGGGAACGCCCCCGTCCACTCGCCATGTCGGTTCTCGCCATCCTCGGCGCCGGAACGCTCGGCGGCGCGCTCGCTCACGTAGCGGCCGGGCACGACATCTACCGCGAAGTGCGGCTGATCGACGACGACGGCGACATCGCGGCCGGCAAGGCGCTCGACATCCGGCAGGCAGGACCCATCGAGGGGTTCGGCACGGCGGTCGTCGCCGACGCCAACCCGTCGGCGGCGGTAGGAGCGGACCTGCTGGTCCTGGCCGGCCCGGCGAAGGCTCACGACTCCGAGTGGGATGCCGATGCCGGCCTGGACCGGCTGCGCCGGATGGCCGCCTTCGCTCGAGGCGCCATCGTCATCTGCGCGGGCGCCGGGCAGCGCCGTCTCGTCGAACGCGGCGTGTCCGAGGCGGGACTCGACAGGCGACGGCTGCTCGGCTCCGCCCCGGAAGCCCTCCGGGGCGCTCTGCGCGCGATCGTCGCACTGGAGGTCGGCTGCGAGGCCTCCGAGGTAGCTCTCACCGTGCTCGGCGTCCCCCCGGAGCACGTCGTCGTGCCGTGGAGCCAGGCCACGGTCGGCGGCCTGTCGCTCGAGGCGCTGCTCCCGCCCCCGCGGTACAGGCGCCTGCGCGCCCGGGCGCTGGCGCTGTGGCCGCCGGGTCCCTACGCGCTCGCGGCGGCGACCGGGCGAGTCGCGGCGTCCCTCGTCACCGGCAGCAGCCGCCAGACGTGCTGTTTCGTCGCGGTCGACGGGGAGTTCGGGACGCGCCGGCAGGTGCTGGCCGCGCCGGTACAACTCGGCGCCGGCGGCGTGGCGCGCATCGTCGAGCCGGCACTGAACGCCGCCGAGCGCAGCCGGCTCGAAGCCGCCCGGGCCGGATGACGGCTACGAACGGACGCCCCCAGAAACCTGGCCGGATCCGGGGCCGGCCACGATCTCGCGGTCGAACACCTCGGCGAACTGTCTGGCCAGGCAGTCGGCGACCGCAACCTCGGAGACCTCGGCGCCGGTGACCCGGGCGAGTGAGGTCACGCCGCGGTCTACGAGGCCGCACGGCCGTATCAGCGCGAAATCGTCGAGGTCGGTCGTCACGTTCAGGGCGAATCCGTGACTGGTGACCCAACGCGACAGGCGCACTCCGATCGCGGCCAGCTTGTCGTTACCGACCCAGACCCCGGTCAGCCCCTGGATCCGCGCCGCGCGGACGCCGAGTTTCGCCACGGCGCGAATGATCACCTCCTCGAGATCGCGGACGTACCGGTGCACGTCGCAGCGGTCGGGCTTGAGCAACACGATGGGGTACCCCACGAGCTGCCCCGGACCGTGGTAGGTCACGTCGCCGCCCCGCCGTGCGTCGTGGACCTCGACGCCGCGCCGGCGCAGCACGGCCGGCGACGCCAGCACGTTGTCCGCGCCGGCGCGCACGCCCCGGGTGATGACGGGTGGATGTTCCAGCAGCAGCAACTGGTCCGCTATGACGCCCTGCTGGCGCTCGGCCACGAGCGTCCTCTGCAGCTCGACGGCAGCGGCGTACCGTACGAGCCCGAGCCGCCGAACCTGAAGCGCTCGCGGTGGACGCATGGCGAGACGGACGAAACCTACAGCACGCCGCTGTCGAATTGCTCCAGGCCGGACTTCAACCGGGCCATGAACCGGTCCGCGACCGCGCCGTCGATGAGCCGGTGGTCGAAGCCGAGAGTGAGGTAGGCGCGCGGGCGCGCCGCGATCGTCCCCGCGTCGTCAATCACCACGGGCCGGCGCTCGACCGCGCCCAGGCAGAGGATGGCCACCTGCGGCTGGTTGATGATCGGCATCCCGAACAGGGAACCGAACGCCCCGGGATTGGTGATCGTGAAGGTCCCGCCCTGTGCCTCCTCCGGCGCGAGGCGCTTCGACCGGGCGCGCGTGGCCACATCGGCGATCGCCGCGGCAAGCTCCGGGACGCTCTTCTCGCTCGCTCGCCTGATCACCGGTACGATCAGGCCCCCGTCGTCGTCGAGGGCCACCGCGATGCCAAGGTTCAGGTCGGGCGCATGGACGACCCCGGCGCCGTCGCTCGTGAGCGACGCGTTGAGCACCGGCATCTCCACCAGTGCGTCGACCACCGCCTTGGCGACGAACGACAGGAACGTCAGCGGGACGCCGCGCTGCGCGTACGACTCCCGGTGAGCCTCCCTGAGCGACGCCACCCGCGAGAAATCGACGTCGAATACCGTGTGCACGTGCGCCGACGTGCGGCGGCTGCGAAGCATGTGCTCCGCGATCCCCCGCCGCATGACCGACAGCGGCTCGATGCGCCGATCACCCTCCGGCCCGGCCGGAGCCGCGGCGGTCGGCGATGTCGACGCGACGAGCTTCAGGATGTCGTCCTTCGTCACGCGACCGCCCGCCCCGGTGCCCGCTATCGCGGCGGGATCGACGCCGTGCTCGCGAGCCAGCCGGCGAACGACCGGCGACACGTGGACGGTCCGGCGGCGCTCCGGAGACGGCGGCGATGCCGGCGCGCGGCCGGCGGCCTCCGGCGCCGCTGCGGACGGTCCCGGCGCAGGCGCTCCGCCGCTCTTGACAACGATCTCCCCCGGTGCGCCTATGATGGCGACGACGCTGTCGACCGGCACGGTTTCGCCCGCCTCCGCGCGCACCTCCGCCAGGACGCCCCCGGCCGGTGACGGCACCTCGGCGTCGACCTTGTCCGTGGAAACCTCGAACAGCGGCTCGTCCCGGTCGACCCGGTCACCCACCCGCTTGTTCCACCGCACGATCGTGCCCTCGGCGATGGACTCGCCGAGCTGCGGCATGAGCACGTCGCTAGCCATCGGTTCGTTGCAGAGCGACGGAAGGAAAGGACCGGGAGCCCGACTCACGCGGACCGGTCACGAACGCCGGTTCGGAAAGAGCGAAGCGAAAGGCTGGGAAGACGCCCAGCCCAGCCTGGAACACCCGGCGCTGGCCGCCGGTCCGGGCCGGCAGCCGGCGCATGACGTTACGCGTCCGGGAGCACGGCGTCCTTGAGCTGCTTGGCGATACGCGCCTTGACCACCTGCTTCGCGGGGATCTCGATGGCCGCCCCGGTGGCGGGGTTGCGACCCATTCGCGCCTCGCGCTTCTGCAGGACGAGCTTGGCGACGCCGGGCAGCGTGAACTCGCCATTGTCCTGAAGCTCTCGCTCGCACGTCCGCTGCAGCTCATCGAAGAACTCGCGAACGTCCGCGCGCTTGAGACTGATGCCGAAGGCATCCATGTGCTCGACGAAATGCGCGAACAACTCGGTCTTGCCCATCTTGCGGGCTGCGGCCATCAGCGCTCCCCCCTGCTGTGAGCGCGCGGTTGTGGACGCCTCGAAGACCGCGCGCGCCGACGGTCATCAGGACGGAAAAAACCCAATAAAACTGAGAGAATCCTAGCGTGGGGGTTCTCGCCTGTCAATCCGTCGCGTACCGGCCCGGTATCCGGTCGGGCTAAACTCATCGGATGCCGGACTCGCCGCTCGAGACGTTTCCCAACCCCCGACGCGAGCGCGACTACGAGATCGCCATCCGCTGCCCCGAGTTCACGTCGGTCTGCCCGAAGACCGGGCTCCCCGACTTCGGGGAGATCCGCATCACGTACGTGCCCGGCGAACGTTGCATCGAGCTCAAGGCGCTGAAGTACTACCTGATTCGATTCCGTGACCAGGGCATCTTCTACGAGGACGTCACCAACCGGATCCTGGACGATCTCGTCGCCGCGTGCCGCCCGCGGCGGATGACCGTGGTCGGCGATTTCTCGGTGCGCGGGGGCATCACCACCCAGGTGACAGCCATCTATGAGTCATGAACCTCCACACAGCGTGCCCATCGAGGCGGAGCTGGATCTGCACACCTTCGCGCCGCGCGACATCCGATCCGTGGTCACGGAGTACGTGCACGCGGCGGCGGACGCCGGGCTGCGGGAGGTACGCATCGTGCACGGGCGCGGGACCGGCGTCCAGCGCGGAAACGTCCAGGCCACGCTCGAGCAACATCCCCTGGTCACGGCCTTCTGGGACGATCCGGGATCCCACCTCGGCGCGACGGTCGCAGCGATCCGTCCCGGGGCCCCGGACGCTGCCTGACGTTCCTTTCCGCGCCGGGACCCGCCGGCCCCGCGCGCAGGTGCCGACCGCCGCGGCGATGCAACTGGTCGGCTGCCTCGCGCTGGCCTGCGTCGCACCGGCGAGCGCCCAGCCGCGTCTTCCCGAGCTGGCGATCGAGGCCCCCGAGCGGCTCCGCGCCGTCGCCGGCCAGATCCGGCGGCTCGACGCCGGCCGCCTGCAAGCGGTGATGCGCCTGGTCGGCCTGAGCGATCCAGGCAACCGGATTCGTGTCGTGCTCGTGCCGGAGGACTCGCGCATCGCGCGCGAAACCGCCCCGTGGGTCGGAGCGTTCGCCGATGCCGCGAACGATCTCATCGTACTGTTCCCGGACCGCATCGGAAGCTACCCGCACGACTCGCTGGAGGTGGTGCTCCACCACGAGGTGACCCACATTCTGGCCGCGCGGGCGGCCGGCGGCGGACGCCTGCCCCGCTGGTTCAACGAAGGACTCGCCAGCGTCGCGGAACGAAGCTGGGGCATCGGCAACCGGTCCCGGTTCCTGTGGGCCACCGTCCTGGCCGGCCAGCCGACGGTCACCGCCCTCGAAGGCCTCTTCTACGGGGATGGACGGGACGCCGCGCGCGCATACATCATCTCGCACGCCATCGTCCGCGACGTCATCCGGCGGCACGGCGCCGCCGTCGTGTCGCGCATACTGTCCGGGGTCGCGGCCGGAGCCACCTTCGACAACGCGTTCATCGGCGCCACCGGAACGACCGTGCGCGGCGCGACCCGCCTCTTCTGGCGCAGCTCCGGCGGCTGGGAGGAGTGGATCACGTTTCTGGCCAGCCCCTTCACCCTCTGGACCCTGATCACGAGCCTGGCCCTGGCCGCGATCTGGCGCCATCGCCTGCGGCGCGCCGAGCGCCGGCGGCGCTGGGAGGCCGAGGAGGCGCTCGATGCGGATCCCTGGGACGAGCACCGGCCCGACTATCGGGTGCACTGAGGCGGCGCATCCCGAACCCCGAACAGCGCCGCCCGCGAGGTTTGCGGACGGTCGCGCCGCCGCGGCCGATGCGTCTACCAGGGATCGAGCCCCAGCAGCCGCGCCGGGTTGCGCCGCATCATCGTGTCGATCTCATCCGCGGTGATGCCGGCGTCCAGCATCGCGCGAACGTAGGCGCGCAGGCCGTCGGCGTGCACGGGGTTGCCCTGCTGTCCGAGATCCGACGACATGAAGAAGGCTTCCGCGCCCAGATCGCGGATGGCCCCGACGTAGTCCGCGATCGTACGGCCGCCGCCGTATACGGCCAGCCAGTCGATCTCCATGATCGCGTCTTCGTCGGCCATCTGCCGCATCTGCTCGCGGGTCGCGCCCTGGCTGAAGACGTGCGTCACGAGAATCCGGGGCACCCCGAGACGCTTCGCTTCCGGGATCAGGCGCAACACCTCGCCCGGGGCCGAGTGTCCCATCGCCAGCGTCAGGTCGTGCTCGGCGAGCAGCTCGAACACCTCCAGCACCGCCGGCAGCGGCTCGCCGTCCTCCAGGATGGACACGTACGGCCCATCGCCGCCCGACGACGTCGCGGCGTACTCCGAATCGAAAGTGGGCAGCCACACGACCTTGCCGCGGCCGCCGGAGAAGGCGGCCATCTGCCGCACCGCCTCGGGATTGATCCCGCCGACCGCCCGGTTGAGGACGAGTCCGCCGAAGATCTCCAGACCATCCACCTGGCCCATCGCGATGGCTGCCCGGTCTGCGGTCATCGTGAAGTGGTTCTTCAGCAGGATGGCGCGCATGCCCGCAGCCGCGGCCAGCCGCGACGCCTCGATGTCGTCCACGGAGCGCGGGCGAGAATCGGGTCCCGTGTGGAAGTGCAGATCGACCACGCCCTCCAGGGAGATTTCCTCCTCCTGCCCCTGCGCCACGCCGACGCCCGCCATGCCGGCCGCGACGATCAGCAGCACGACAACTCGCTTCATTCTTCCCATCGAAAGCCCTCCTGTCGTCATGACGACCGGCCGGAGCCCGGTCCCAATCCCGAGCCGCACGGCACTATCATAGGGCCACCGGGCCGGGATTCCGCCGGTGGAGGCTGCCAGTCGGCCGCGATGTCCGGCGTCGGCCCGGAGGAAGCATGCCGGATCCCCCCGAACCCCGAACAGCCCGCGGCAAGAGCCCCGCAGGGTTTCGCCACGGACCCCTGGAACCACGGTCGCACCCCTGGATCTGGTTCGTGTACGTCGTCCTGTTCGCCGCCTCCGTGCCCTGGTACCTCCCGGCCGGCAGTCCCGCGCGGCTCTGGTTCGGGCTCCCGCACTGGGTCGTCATCTCGCTCTCCGCCTACCTGGCCGTCGCCGTCTTCACCGCGTACGTGGTGGCGCGCTACTGGTCCGTACCGCCGGCCGGCGAAGACCCGGACGACGCGGAAGGCGAACCGTGAGCCCGTCGCTCGCGTTCGGCGCCGGCGCTGCCGTGGGCCTCTATCTGCTGGTGCTGATCTCGGTCGGCTACGCCACCCGGCGCCGCGGAGCCCGGACCGGCCTCGGCGACTTCTACCTGGCCGGCCGCAACCTGGGCGGCTTCGTGCTGCTGCTGACCCTGTATGCGACGCAGTACAGCGGCAACACGCTGCTCGGCTATCCGGGGGAGGCGTTCCGCATCGGCTACGCGTGGGTGATGAGCGTCGGCTTCATGATGGCGATCATCGTCGTCTACCTGGTCTTCGCGCCGCGCCTGCAGCGCATCGCCCGCCGCCATGCCTTCGTCACCCCCGGGGACTGGATCACCCACCGCTTCGGCTCGCCCCGCCTGACGCTGCTCGCCAACGTGCTGCTGGTCCTGGCGATCTCCAACTACCTGCTGGCCCAGCTCATGGCGATGGGCCACGTCACGGAGGGACTGTCGGGCGGAACCGTGCCCTACTGGGCGGGGGTCGTGCTGCTGACGCTGGTCGTCATCGTCTACGAGACGGTCGGCGGCATGCGCGCCGTCGCCTGGACCGACTGCGTGCAGGGCGTCATGCTGCTCGTGGGGCTGGCCGGGCTGCTGCTGGCCGTCGTGCCGACCCCGACCCACCTGACCGAGCTGACCCTGGCGGTCGCGGCGGAGGCGCCGGAGAAGGTCGCCGTCCCGGCGTGGGAGGTCTCGCGCAACTGGCTGAGCACGCTGCTGCTGATCGGCTTCTCCGGCGCCGTCTATCCCCACGCGATCCAGCGCATCTACGCCGCCCGCGACGCCGCGACGCTCAAACGGGCCTTCAGCGTGATGGTCTTCCTGCCGCTGGTCACGACCGGGGTCATGTTCATGGTGGGCATCCTGGCCATCCGCGAGCTGCCCGCCGGCGGCGACGCGGACCAGGTGATGCCGGCGCTGCTGACCGCGTGGAGCGGACGGTCCGTGCTGCTCTACCTGCTCTGCGTAACGGTCATCACCGCCGTCGTCGCCGCCGTCATGTCGACCGCCGACTCGGTGCTCCTGAGCCTCTCCTCGATCCTCGCCAAGGACGTCGTCGGGGCCACCCTGCTCGAGGGCGCCTCCGAGGAACGCCTGACGCGCATCGGCAAGCTGCTCTCGTGGGCGGTCGTCGGCGTGCTGGTGATCGTCGCGCTGTCGCCGCGGGTGACGTTGTGGGGCCTGACCGAGATCAAGATGGAGATCCTGGCCCAGGTGGCGCCGCTGTTCGTCCTCGGCGTGACGTGGCGGCGCCTGACGACGGCAGCGGCGTCCAGCGGGATGCTGGCCGGCTGTGCGATCTACGCGGGGCTGCTCCTCGCAGGTCTGCCGACGGTGTGGAACGTCCACGCCGGTGTCGTCGGGCTCGGCGTCAACGTGGCGATGTGCGTAACGGTGACGCTGTTCGCAGGGCGGCTCGACCGCAGCTATAGTGCACGACTATAATCGGATGTGGCTTACGGTACGCTTCCGGCGCGCGCGGCCCGATCCACGCGCGACAGGGATACGCCGCACTCGGCCTCGGGCCGCGACCGCCGCACGCTGGCCGGACTGCAGTTTCCCGGGTGTCGACCGATAGCCCTGCGGCGGGACCAGCTCGCCGACTTCGACGGCCGCCTCGAGTACTGGGAGGCGCGCACCCGAACCGCCTGGGTTCTCGCCGAGCCGACCGGAGGCATCCACGAGTCGACGTCACGCCGGCTGCCGGAACTCGCGCGGCTGATCGCAACCGTGCGCGGCACGCCGATCCGGGCGTTCGGGTCGGTCGACCTCCGGGTGAACGACGAGGCCGGCCGGGCGGATCGGATCATGCAGGCGGACGAGACGCTCTACCTGCACCCGCGCCGCGCCCACGTGCCGTCGGGCCCGCTCGTCATCGGCGTGCACGACCTGCCGGACGTCGTGCTGGAGGTGGACCACACCACCGACATCCGCCGGGGCAAGCTGCCGTTGTACGAGGCTTGGGGCTTCCCGGAGCTGTGGTTGCTGGTGCCTCCCGCCGGAGCGACCCGCCGCCGTCCCGCCGGTGTGACGATCCATCGACTCGCGGGCGACCGCTACGACGTGGTCCCGGAGAGCGCGGCGTTTCCGGGCTGGACGGCTTGCGAGATCCACGTTGCCCTGACCGAGCCGTTGACGACGGAGCGCACCTGCCGGGTCCTGGAGCGCGTCGGCCGCGCGCTCGGAGCGCGGGAGGGCACCGGCCCGCAGGACGATCCGCTGCTGCGCGTGCTGGGCCATCGCGAACGGGCGGAGGGCAAGGCTGCCGGGCGAGCGGAAGGGCAGGCCGAGTTCGTCCGCGCAATGCTCGCGGAGCGCGGGATCATGGTCTCCGAGTCGTTCACCGCCCGGGCCGCAAAGGACGTCGATTCGCCCGGCGGCACTCGGATGGCAGCCGCGGCACTGGCCTGTACCGACGAGGCGGACTTCTGGCGGCGCCTGGGACGGACGTGAATCCGACGGCTCGCGGATCGAGCGTCCGCCGACGGCGCCTCAAGCAGGACCTGCCGGTCAACGGCGAGCGCGCCGCACCGATGGCGCAGATGCGGCGAGCCGCACACGCTACCGTGGATTCATCCGGGTGCTCTGCGACGCCACGCACTGCCAGCGGCCGTCTCGCACCACCCAGACGTCCGTGTAGCGCAGGGCGATCTCGGCCTCCTGCCCCTGCCGGATGCCGACCACCCGCAGCGTGAACCACACCACCGCGGCGTCGTCGTAGACCTGCACGGTGAAGTCTTCCTGCGTGGCCGAGATCACCCGCTGGTTGAACGACTCGGCGAGCGCCAGCTCGCGGGCCTTGTCGCCCCGCGCGCCGTCGTCGTAGGTCACGATGAAATCGTCGGCGAGAATGCTATCGAGGAACTCCACGTCCCGCGCGTAGAACGCCTCGTTCCAGCCCCGCTCGAGCGCGATGAGGGCCTCCTCGGTCGAGACCTCCGGCAGTTGGGACGCGAAGGCGCCCGCCGTCCAGACGAACGCGAGCGTGCAACACAGGAGATATCGCGGCCATCGTCTTCGCATCGTCACCTCCGCTGCCGAATCGTGGCCCATTATTCCACGTGCGCCGATCCACTCATGTGCTACGCTGTGCGTCACCATGGCCGAGACATCGACCGGCACAACCAGGGTCGGGATTCGCGAGTTGCGCCAGAACCTGAGCGTCTACGTGCGACGCATTCACCGCGGCGAGCGTTTCGAGGTCACCGAGCGCGGCAGGCCCGTCGCCCTGCTGGTACCCCTCGCCGACGCCATGTCGCCGCTGGCGAGGCTCGTCGCGACAGGACGCGCACGCATGCCGGAGGGAGACCTCCTGGATCTCCCCCCGCTCGCCGGCGAGCCCTCGACGACGGCGAGCTCCGCGATAGCCGCCGACCGCGAAGACCGGCTCTGAAGCCGCATGGTGTATCTGGACTCGTCCGCACTCGTCAAGCTCGTCGTCGCCGAGCCGGAATCGACGGCCCTGCGCCAATACCTGCGAGACCACCCCGAGCGCGTATCGAGCGCGTTGGCGCGCGTGGAGGTGTGGCGCGCATTGCGCCGCACGGGTGCGCCGGAGGCGGCGTTGCAGCGCGCGGATCAGGTGCTGGCGCGAGTCGCCCTGGTGGCAATGGACGATCCCTTGCTGCGGGCTGCCGCCACATTGTCGCCGCCGGGGTTGCGCAGCCTGGACGCCCTGCATCTCGCCACTGCGCTCTCCCTCGATGACCTGGACGCGGTCGTCACGTACGACCGGCGGCTCAACGCCGCCGCGGCGCATGCAGGCCTTGCAGTGGCTTCGCCCGCGTGAGGTGGGCCAGATGCGCTTCTTCAACACCGAGGGTCCCGTACGGCCGGAAGACCACTACTGCATCCCGCCGCTCGAACGCATCGATCTCGAGACCGTGCTCGGTCTCGTCCGCGACAAGAAGTACTTCGTCCTGCACGCGCCGCGCCAGACGGGCAAGACGTCGGCCCTGCTCGCGCTGCGCGACCTGCTGAACGGCGGCGGCGACTACCGTTGCGTGTACGCGGATTTCGAAGTCGGGCAGGCCGCGCGCGAGGACACGGCGCGGGCGATGCGCGCCCTGCTCGGGGAGCTGGCTCGCCGGGCGCGCGTGACCCTGGGCGACGACACGCCGGACGCCCTGCGGGGCGCCGCGCTGGAACGCGAGGGCGCCGACGGCGCGCTGATCGACGTGCTCTCGCGCTGGTCCGAAGCCGATCCGCGGCCGCTGGTACTCCTGATCGACGAGATCGACACGCTGATCGGCGACACGCTGGTCTCCGTGCTCCGACAGTTGCGTGCCGGGTACGATCAGCGGTCCGCTGGCTTTCCCCACAGCGTGGTCCTGTGCGGCGTGGTGGACGTGCGCGACTACCGCATCGAGTCGAGCGCCGCGAACGCGCTGGTTCTCGGAGGCAGCGCCTTCAACGTCAAGTCGAAATCGCTGCGGCTCGGGGACTTCACGGAGGCTGAGGTCCGGGCTCTGCTCGTCCAGCACACCGCGGAGACCGGACAGACGTTCACGGAGGACGCCCTGCAGATGGTCTGGACCCGTACCGCCGGCCAGCCCTGGCTGGTGAACGCGCTGTGCTACGACGCCTGCTTCGACGACAGGGCGGGCCGCGATCGGTCGCGCCCGGTCACCGGCGACGACGTCCTCGCGGCCCAGGAACGGTTGATCCAGCGGCGCGACACGCACATCGACCAGTTGGCGCACAAGCTGCGCGAGGACCGGGTCCGGCGGGTGATCGAGCCGATTCTGTCCGGCGCGGACGAGCAGGCGTGGTCTGAGGAGGACCTCCTCTACCTGCGCGACCTGGGACTGATCGCGCAGGACGCCGGCGGTGCGCCGCGCATCGCCAACCCGATCTACGCCGAGGTCGTGCCGCGCCACCTGAACGCCGCGGTGCAGGCGGGCCTGCCGCACGAGCGGGCCTGGTACGTGGATGCCGATGGCGCCCTGAACATGGAGGGGCTGATCGCGGACTTCCAGACATTCTTCCGGGAGCACTCCGAGCACTGGGTGCAGCGCTTCGAGCAGTATCGGGAAGCGGGTCCGCAGCTCCTGCTCCAGGCGCATCTGCAACGGGTGGTGAACGGGGGCGGGGTCATCGAGCGGGAGTACGCGCTCGGCCGCGGCCGCACGGACCTGCTGATCCGCTGGCCGCAGGGCGGACGCACCCGGAGGTTCGTGATCGAGTGCAAGCTGCGCCGCGGGGACCTGGAGCGCACCATCGCGGAGGGCCTGACGCAGACGCGCGGCTACATGGACCGCTGCGGGGCCGAGGCGGGCCACCTGATCGTGTTCGACCGCGCGTCGGAGCGGACGTGGAGGGAGAAGATCTTCCGCCGCGACCCGGCGGCGGACGCCGCGCCAGTCACCGTGTGGGGCATGTGACGACATCGAACGGGACATCGCACGTCGGCTATGATGGCTGGATAGCGGCTCCGGGCGACAGGCTCCGGCATGCGCATCGCCAACCCCATGTACGAGGCCGTCTTCAAGCATCTGCTGGAGGATCCGGCGTCCGCGAAACTGATCGTCGGCGCGACCCTCGGCGAGGAGATCGAGAGCCTCGAGATGGCGCCGCAGGAGGCCGCCGTGCAGGTCGGCTCGCCGCAGCCGGCAGCGCCGGAAGGCACGGGGTTCACACTGCTGCGGGTGGACTTCGCGGCGACGGTGCGGACGGCGGCGGGGGAGCATCTGCGAGTCCTCATCGAAGTGCAGAAGGCGCGCTACTCCAACGACGTGATGCGTTTCCGGCGCTATCTGGGGATGCACTACGCGGACGAGCGGAACACCGTGACGTATGCGGATGGCGGCCGCGAGCGCGATCGGCCGCGGCGGCTGACGACGATCTACTTCCTGGGAGAGCCGCTGCCGCGCACGACGGCCACGGTGCTGAAGGTGGCCCGGGAGTACGTGGACGCGGTAACGGGGGATCGTCTGGCGGACAGGGAGGAGTTCGTCGAGGCGCTGACGCACGACTGCTACGTGGTCCAGGTGTCGCGGCTGCCGGCCCAGCGGCGCAACGATCTGGAAAAGCTGCTGAGCATGTTCGATCAGGATCTGCGCCCGGCGGACAGCCGGCACACGCTGGAGCTGGACGCCGCGACGATGCCGGAACGCTACGCGCCCGTGCTGCGCCGCCTGCAGCTCGCGACGGCGAGTCCGGAGTTGCGCCACTCGATGCTCACGGAGGACGAAATCGTGGGCGCGTGGGAGCGGGTGCACCGGGAGCACCGGGAGCAGCAGGAGGCCATCGCGAATAACCGAAGGGTCCTCGCGGAGCAGCAGGAGGCCATCGCCACGCGGGACGCAACCATCGAATCGCAACGCGCGGAAATCGAAGCTCTGCGCGCCGGCTCGGCGACGGCGGATAGCTCCGGTAGCGCCGACTGCCTGGAATTGGGCCCGTCATCCGCGCAACCGGCAGATGGACACCAACGTAGCCAATCTCGATCTTCCGCGCCAACGCGTCGAACCGCAGATGAATGCGCGCTCCGCTCCCGAAGCGGGCGTGCCGCTCGAACGGGATCCGTTCACCGCCGGCGGCACGAACGTTCGCGCCTCGAGAGGCTTCCCCTTCTTGTACTCTTTATCGGACACCGTGCTCGGTTGCAGATGGTCTGGCCTCCCACCGCAGACACTTGCGCGACCTCGGGCTGACCGCGCGGGACGCCAGCGGCGCGCCGCGCATCGCCAACCCGATCTACGCCGGGGTCGTGCCGCGCCACCTGAACGCGCTGTGCAGGCGGGCCTGCCGCACGAGCGGACCTGGTACGTGGACGCCGACGGCACCCTGAACGTGGAGGGGTTGATTGCCGACCTCCAGACCTTCTTCCGGGAGCGCTCGGAGCACTGGGTTCAGCGCGTCGAGCGGTATCAAGAGGCGGGCCCGCAGCTCCTGCTCCAGGCGCATCTGCAACGGGTGGTGAACGGAGGCGGGGTCATCGAGCGGGAGTACGCTCTCGGCCGAGGCCGGACCGACCTGCTGATCCGCTGGCCGCAGGGCGGGCACATTCGGAGGTTCGTGATCGAGTGCAAGCTGCGCCGCTGCGAAAGTGGAGCGCACCATCGCGGAAGGGCTGACGCAGACGCCCGGCTACATGGACCGCTGCGGGGCCGAGGCGGGCCACCTGATGGTGTTCGACCGCGCGCCGGAACCGTGCGGGGCATGTGAGGGCGGCGATCACCGGATCGAAAGCACGCCGAACACAACTGGCACGTTCCCGCACGGACTACCAGACTCAACGCAGACCTGACGTATCGGCAGCGGCTTACCGACGCCGTTCACCGCCAACGACCACTCCAAGGAACCTGGCTGCCCGCTACTTCGGGTAGCGCTTGGTCGGAAGATGGGGGCCGACGTAGCCGATCTCGATCTCCTTCTTCGACGGATCGAACCGTAGATGGATACGCTCCCCGATCCCGAAACGGGCATGCGGGAGGAAGAGCAGTGGCTCGCCGGTAGCCGAACGGAACTGCCGCGCGTCGCGAAACCTCGGGTTCTTCTTCACCGATTCGCTCTCGTCACTCACACGGCAGGTCCAAGGCGGCTCCGCTCCACCTGCATACGGCCACGCAGCCGCCGAATCGTCCAGGTCCGCCAGCCTGTTGACGAGTGTCGATAGCAGGCCCGGGTTCAGCTTCGCGAGGTGATCCTCCACGTCCGGACCGAAAACCAAGTGCGGAAACAAATCAGCTCGACGGCGCCATAGTTCGGACGCGTCCGCGCAGTAGAACCGCTGTAGATCACGATGGCGGGTAACGATAGAATTGGCATGTCCGATGCTCGTCAGATTGTCTATCGCTTCCTGCGCGTCCTCGAACGTACCATCGGGCAGCAGTTCGAGGAAAGCGACCGTAAGCCTGTCGCAATTCCAAATCGGTTCAGAAGGCAACCCAACGGAGATCGCGTCGGTGAGAGCACAAACGACGAGCGGCTCGCCATCGCTCCCCGGCAAGGTCTTCCCTTCGCACCGCAAGAAGCGATCCTCGACATCCGGGGAGACGCCGCTCAGAAGCGGAGACTTCGTGCTCAGACCAAGCAGGTACGCGGCGCTCTCGCGCCCCCGTCCGCCCTTCTTCAACAGTGACAGATAAGCGTCGTGCAACGAACCACCGCGAAAGCAGTTGATCTCGTACGGCGGACGACGCATTCGCAGCGCCTTCTGGGTCAGGCCGGCGCGAACGAGCACCGTAATACCCCTGGCAAGATCGTCAAGCCACGCGAGCAACTCATGCTCGCCGGCGGGCGTGACGCTGGCGTGGTTCAGAACCAACTCCCGCACGTCAACTCCGTGGCGTGAGCAATCGGGCAAGGTTGTCGTCACGCTGATCGAAGAAACCGTCCGGCCAGTGCGGCAGAAACCCGTCGGCGTCGATTTCCGGAGAAGTCACCACCGTGCGGCCGTCGTGCCGCTCAAAGTAGTGGATCGTGGTCTCATCCGGTGCGATCAGACCGTCCCGGACAGCAAGCCGCATCCCGTCCAAGAAGTGATCGCTGTGTGTCTCGGCGAACACCTGCACGCCCGCTGCGGCCGCCCGCGCCGCGAGTTCCGCCAGCTTCGTCTGCCCCCGAGGATGGAGATGGGCCTCCGGGTTCTCGATGAGACAGAGCGTGCCAGGCTCCGACAGAAGGGCGAGCACGACCGGCAACACGTACGACAACCCGAAGCCTACGTTAGTGGCGCGGTGCCGCCGCGATGCGACGTCGCCCGGGCGGTCGAACTTGAAGCCGGCAATGACGGCATCGGCAGCCGGGATCGATTCAAGTTCCAGACGCGCACCTGGACTGACGTCCTGCAACCAGTGGTCGACGACATCGACCAGCCGGCGGCCCCGTGCATCCGCGCGGCGAGGATCATCAGTCGGTAGAAGAACATCCTGATGTTCGTTCAGATAGTTCCACGTGTACTCGCCCCGGCCGCCAAGTTCCCCACGGCGGGCCAACATCTCCGAGAGCGGATACGACTTCCGCGGGCCTACCCGTTCTGCTTCCACGTAGACGAGACGTCCACCGAACGGCGAGATACCCCGCCAAGCTGGTTGCACCACTTCTTCCTTGTTGGTCGCCCATACCTCGATCGTCGTTACTTGATCCAAATCCACTCGGTCGTCCCCGTTGGATTCCGCCAGATCTCGCGCGAACTGTGGGTCGTAGTGAAGCGGAAACTCCACCGTAGAAACATCTTCGGTTGTCACGAGCAGTTGATCGCCGGTTCTCGAATACCCGAAGACCCCTGCCCACGGCTTGTCCGAACCGTCGCCCCTCATTACGAATCCCACAACCTCTTCGGCGGCGTCTTCAAACAGCACATCCGTTCCGGCGCCGAGATCGATCCTCGCCCCGCCCAGTACGAGCCGCCCATCTTGCAGGTCCCCTGCCTCGAACGACTGCCGCAGCACCAACAAAGCCTGGATGACACTGCTCTTGCCCATCCCGTTCAGGCCGCACAGCAGGTTCAGCGACGCACAGCGCAAGTCGAGGTTTGCGAAGCACTTGAAGTTCGCCAAACCGATCCGACGCAGCATCAGACGAACTCCTGAACCAAATCACGAATGGCCGTGAAGCGTTTCCGGACCCGTTGCGGCGTACCGGTTGACACCGAAATGGCCTTTTCGAACTCCGCGTCCTCGTTCAGCAGATCCATGAATCGATTCCGTACTTCCTCGCGCCTCGCAACAAGCCGCTCGATCTCGTCCGGCGAGGAACGCGCCAACTGCACAGCCCACGTCTCGAAAAGCGGCATGCTGATCTGGTTGCGGTAGTCGTCCGGACGGCGCCGCTTGCGGAAGGCATCGTTCCCGAAGATGCGCTCCGCGGCCCGCATCGCCTTCTTGAAATCGGAGGCCAACGAGTCCCGCCCGGGCGAGGACATGGCGTTGATGGCCCTCATCGCTGCCGCGAGGTGGCTGTCGAGGGTATTGGCCGCGTACTTCTCCCACGGCTCCATACGGAATGCGAGGAATCGGAGAACGCATTCGCGATCCGCCATCCGGTCCTTGCTGATCGAGTGAGCCGTGGCGGCGGCGAACTCCTCGAAATCGGCCAGTTCCTTCAAGTACTCCCTCGCGAGGCCGGGGTTGAGGGCATGCCGGATCTCCTGTCCGTTGAGAGGTTGCCCGCCGGTGTTGATCCGATGGAAGATGTTGAACATCACTTCCGCGGGCGTACCCGGCTCGATGACGTTCACGACGATCTGGGTTTCACTGATCCGCCGTTGCATGGCACGCGGCAACTCATCGTACCGCTTGCCGTTGAACTCGTCGCGGTACTCGAGTCCGGTCAGCGAGAACTTGCCCATCACGTAGTCGCACATGGTTGACATCCGCTGGACACCGTCGACCACATCCCAGTTCTCCTCTTCATCCGCCGCGACGTAGAACACGGGAATCGGGATACGCAGCAGGAGCGACTCTATCAGGCGGCTCTTGTTGACCGGCTTCCAGATGCCACTCATTCGCTGGAAGTCCGGCGCCAGATCGAGCGCATCGTGCCTGAGACGCGACACGAGTTGATCGACCACGATCGTGACGGTACGCACCTTGATCTTCGCCGGATCGAATGGGCGTGCGATGGCCGCCGGTTCGAGATCTTCACGCTCGTCTTCGACACCGCGTTCCTGTCGATACCTCTCGACGGTAGCCAGGAACTCCCCGCCCTGGTGGACTTCGAAGACTGCCAACAGCGAGCCGAGTGTGTTCTGGAACGAATCGGAGAAGTCGTGCCGCCTGAGCCTCGTGTCGGCCCACTCGACCGTCCGGCGATTTCGAAACGGGCACCCGTCGCCGCCCACAAGGGAGACACACGGTCCCGCTACACGGCCGTAGCGCAACCACTCCCTATCCGCTTCCGGCGTGATGACGTAATCGCCTTCATGCATGTCGAGCAAGAAGGAAGCGAGTTGTCCCACCTGCGTGCCGGTACTCTTGGGTCCTGCGTCTGGATCTGCCTGCTCATAGCGAAGCCTGATTTCTTCACGGCTCCTGGCCGACGCGACATCTATTTTCTCCGAGCAGCCAGCGTAGCCGCCAGCGACAAAATGATGTGTGTACTTCCCGCCGTCGGCGCGGACAACCCAGACCCGGGCAGGCCGGGGCTTTCCAGGTGCACTATCCATGGCGGGTTCCTGCACGATGCCGACGTCCGCGTGCATCGTATCTGAACTCATGGCCAACCTGACCCGCGCGACACGGCCCGACGGCCCGCCGCCGCCCCTACGACCGGAACACCCGCAGCAGCCGGCTCAGCGGATCGTAGAGCTTGTCGACCACCCGCTCCTTGAGCGGGATGATGGCGTTGTCGGTGATGGTGATCTCCTCGGGGCAGACCTTGGTGCAGCACTTCGTGATGTTGCAGTAGCCGACCCCGAAGTCGTTCGCGAGATCCTCGCTGCGGTGCTCGGTGTCGAGGGGGTTCATCTCCAGCGCCGCGGTGTAGACGAAGAACCGCGGCCCGATGAACTCGTGGTGCAGCCGGTGGTCGCGCAGCACGTGGCAGACGTCCTGGCAGAGGAAGCACTCGATGCACTTGCGGAACTCCTGGACCCGCTCCGCGTCGGACTGCTGCATGCGCCACGTGCCGTCCTCGGCGTCCGGCGGGCGCGGCTTGAACGGCTTGATCCGCTTCTTGACCTCGTAGTTCCACGACACGTCGGTGACCAGATCGCGGACGGTGGGGAACGCCTTCATCGGCTCGATGGTGACCGGCTCGTCGAGGTTCAGGCTGTTGAGCCGCGTCATGCACATCAGCTTCGGATGGCCGTTCACCTCGGCGGAGCAGGAACCGCACTTGCCCGCCTTGCAGTTCCAGCGGACGGCGAGGTCGTTGGCCGACTCGGCCTGAACCTGGTGCACGGCGTCGAGCACCACCATCCCTTCGGTCACCTCGGTGGTGTAGTCCTGGTACTCGCCGCCCTCGGCGTTGCCGCGCCAGATCTTGAACGTCGCGCTCGCCATCGGTCTCCCCCGGTTCGTCAGCTCTTCTGGCTCTCTTCGATGATGCGCTGCAGGTCCTCGCGCGGCGGCGGGATCGCTTCGCGGCGAAGATCCATCGAGCCGTCGGCAGCCTGCTTGACGACGAGCGTGGTCTTCCCCCACTCCTCGTCCTTCCCGAGGTGGTCCTCGCGAAAGTGGGCGCCGCGGCTCTCTTTCCGTTCGATGGCCGAGCGTGTGACCGCCTCGGCCACCGGCATCAGGTTGCGCAGGTCGAGCGCGGTGTGCCAGCCGGCGTTGTACTCGCGGTTGCCCTGCGCCTCGACCCGCTTGACCCGCTCCTGCAAGCGCTGCAGCGAATCGAGCGCCTGGCGCAGCTCGGCGTCGTTGCGGACGATGCCGACCTGGCTCTGCATCAGGTCCTGCAGCTCGTACTGCACCTGGTAGGGCGCCTCGCCGCTCCCCTGCCGATCGAGCGGCTCGAGCGCCGTGCGCGCGAACGCCTCGACCTGTCCCTCGTCGATAACGCCGGCTTGGTGGTCGCGCGCGAACGCCGCGGCGTACTCCCCCGCTCGCTTGCCGAAGACGAGCAGATCGGACAGCGAGTTGCCGCCGAGCCGGTTGGCGCCGTTCAATCCCGCCGCCACCTCGCCCGCCGCGAACAGGCCGGGCACGCACGACATCTGCGAGTCGGCGTCCACCCGCACGCCGCCCATGACGTAGTGGGTCGTGGGACCGACCTCCATCGGCGTCTCGGTGATGTCGATGCCGGCGAGCTGCTTGAACTGGTGGTACATGCTCGGCAGCTTCTTGCGGATGTGCTCGGCGCCGTTCGGCAGCTTCGACTTGATCCAGGAGATGTCGAGGAAGACGCCGCCGTGCGGGCTGCCGCGGCCCTCCTTGATCTCGCGCACGATGCAGCGCGCGACGTGGTCGCGGGTCAGCAGCTCCGGCGGCCGGCGGGCGTTCTTGTCCCCCTGGGTGTAGATCCAGCCCTCTTCCTCGCTGTCGGCGGTCTGGTGCTTGTAGAGGTCGGGGATGTCGTCGAACATGAAGCGGCGCCCCTCGCTGTTGCGCAGCACGCCGCCCTCGCCCCGCACCCCCTCGGTGACCAGGATGCCCTTGACCGACGGCGGCCAGACCATGCCGGTGGGGTGGAACTGGACGAACTCCATGTCGATCAGCTCGGCGCCGGCGCGGTAGGCCAGGGCCTGCCCGTCGCCGGTGTACTCCCAACTGTTGCTGGTCACCTTGAACGCGCGCCCGATGCCGCCCGAGGCCAGGACCACCGCCTTCGCCTTGAAGAGCCGGAAGCGGCCCCGTTCGCGGTCGTAGCCGAAGGCGCCTACGACCCGCTCGCCGTCCTTCAGCAGCTCGACGACCGTGCACTCCATGTGCACGTCGATGCCCTGGTGCACGCCGTGATCCTGCAGCGTGCGGATCATCTCCAGGCCGGTACGGTCGCCGACGTGGGCCAGCCGCGGATACTTGTGGCCGCCGAAGTTGCGCTGCAGGATGCGCCCGTCGCGGGTCCGGTCGAAGACGGCGCCCCACGCCTCAAGCTCGCGCACCCGGGCCGGCGCCTCCCTGGCGTGCAACTCGGCCATGCGCCAGTTGTTGAGGTACTGGCCGCCGCGCATCGTGTCGGCGAAGTGCGTCTGCCAACTGTCGCGGTCGTCGACGTTGCCGAGCGCCGCGGCCATGCCGCCCTCGGCCATCACGGTGTGCGCCTTGCCCAGCAGTGACTTGCAGACCAGCCCGACCGAGACCCCGGCCGCCGAGGCTTCCACCGCGGCCCGCAGCCCCGCGCCGCCGGCGCCGATCACCAGGACGTCGTGTTCGAATGTCTGGTAGTCCATCCTTGGCTTCGCTTGCTACCTTGCTTGTGCTTCCCTTGACGAGGCCGCAAGCCCGCAGATGCTCCGCGGCATCCCGCGAGAACTACAGCCCGCGAGAACCTAGAGAATGCGGAAGTCGGTCCAGACCCCCATCGAGCAGAGCCGCACGTACACGTCGGAGAAACAGACCCAGACGAGGCTCAACCAGGCGAAGAGCATGTGGCGGCGGTTCAGGCAACTCACGCAGTCGTACGCGCGCTGCTGTATGGGGTTCGCCGAGATGCAGTCGTGCCTGCCGCCGACGAGATGGCGGAGCGAATGGCAACTGAAGGTGTAGCTGCCCAGCAGCACGACGTTGAGCGCGAGCACCAGCGTCCCGACGCCGATGCCGAACGACACGCTGCCGGCCGCGTCCTCGAACCAGAGCGCGTTCCAGACGTCGTAGCTCAGGAACACGATGAACGCCAAAGCCAGATACAGGAAATAACGGTGGACGTTCTGCAGAATCAACGGGAACGAGTTCTCGCCCCGGAAGCTGTTGCGCGGCTCGCCGACCGCGCACGACGGCGGGTCGGCCCAGAACGCCTTGTAGTACGCCCCCCGGTAGTAGTAGCAGGTCACCCGGAATCCGGCCGGCGCCCACAGGATGAGGAACGCGGGCGAGAACGGCAGCCACGCCGGCCACCACCCGGGCTGCGGCCCGAACAGGCTGTGCGACGAGTCGCCGAACAGCTCGGGCGAGTACAGGGGCGACAGGTAGCCGCCGTGGGCGTAGTACTCGCCCTGGAACGCGGCCCAGTTCAGGTAGATGAGGGCACCCAGGAGACCGGCGAAGACGGAGGCCGGCTGCACCCACCACGCATCGCGCCGCGACGTCTCACCGAACCCCCGCACCGGTATCGCAATCTGCACCCGATCCATCTCGCTGCTCCGTTCGACGACGGGATAGAGGGGCCCGAACGCAGCCCACGACCGCCGAATCCGCCAATAGAATATCACTTCGACTCGCGGGTCCGGCGCGTCCGGGCAACTCGACCGCCGACTCCCGGACCGACGGCACGACCTATAATTCCGGGAGCGCGGGCCTGCCCGACCACGGTGCGGTTCCGGCGCGGGACGGGCACCTGCCTGCGAGTAGGAGAATCATGCCCTTCCGGAGTCCTGCCACTGGAACTGGTGGGAAGCCGGGGAGGCGGCGCACCGCACGCCTGCGGAGGAGAGAATCATGTCACTGCGAATCAACGACGTCGCGCCGGACTTCACGGCCGAGACGACCGAGGGCACGCTCGGCTTCCACGACTGGATCGGGGACGGCTGGGCGATCCTGTTCTCGCACCCGAAGGACTTCACGCCGGTCTGCACCACCGAGCTGGGTACGGTGGCCGGGCTCAAGTCGGAGTTCGCGAAGCGCAACTGCAAGGTGCTGGGCATCAGCGTCGACGGCGTCCGCGACCACGAGCGGTGGTCGAAGGACATCGAGGCGTCGCAGGGCCACGCGCTCAACTATCCGCTAATCGGCGACCCGGAGCTGAAGGTCGTCAAGGCCTACGACATGCTCCCGGCCGACGCCGGCGACACGTCGGCAGGGCGCACGCCGGCCGACAACGCCACCGCGCGCTCGGTCTTCGTCATCGGCCCGGACAAGCGGATCAAGGCGACGCTCACCTATCCGATGAGCACGGGCCGCAACTTCGACGAGATCCTGCGGCTGCTCGACTCGTGCCAGCTCACGGCGACGAAGAAGGTGGCGACCCCGGCCAACTGGAGCCAGGGCGAGGACGTCATCATCCTGCCCGCGGTCTCCGACGCCGAGGCGCGCGAGAAGTACCCCGATGGCTGGCAGGCGCCGCTCCCGTACATCCGCATCGTCCCGCAACCCGAGTAGACCGCGGGAGGGATCTGTCCACGGGTGACGTAGGCGCAGACGACACCGGATCAGTGGATCACGGTGTCGTCGCCCATTTCGTCGAGCGGCTCGAGGTGCGGTATCTCCAGCTCGCGCACGGCCTGAATGGCGTCGTCGAGCGCCTCTACCGCGCTATAGATGTCCGGTCCGTCCCTCAACCGCCTGCGCGTGTTGCGCAGCGTACGGAGCACCTGGGCCCTGTCGAACCGTTGACCTGCGCAGTGCTCGCAGAAGCTCATGATGCGTCTTCCTGCATGTGCGGGTAGCGGTAGTCGCGCGGGGGCAGGAAGTTCTCCTTCGTGGTGCGCGGGCTCACCCAGCGGATCATGTTCAGGAGACTGCCCGCCTTGTCGTTGGTTCCCGACGCGCGGGCGCCGCCGAACGGCTGCTGGCCGACCACCGCCCCGGTCGGCTTGTCGTTGATGTAGAAGTTCCCCGCCGCGTTGGCGAGCTTGCTGTGGGCGAGGTTGATCGCCTTGCGGTCGGTGCCGAAGATGGCGCCGGTCAGCCCGTAGGGCGATGTCCTGTCGCACAGCTCCAGCGTCTCCTCGTACGCGTCGTCGTCGTAGACGTAGACCGTCAGCACCGGCCCGAACAGCTCCACCTCCATCGTTCGGTAGCGCGGGTCGTGGGCCCGGATGATCGTCGGCGCGACGAAGTAGCCGCGGCTGTCGTCGCAGTGGCCGCCGCAGACGACGTCGGCGTCCGCCGCGGCGCGCGCGCCGTCGATCGCCGACTTCAGCGTGTTGTAGGACGCGGGATCGATGACCGCGCCCATGAAGTTGGTCAGGTCGGAGGGGTCGCCGTATTTGATGGCCTCCACCTGGTGACACCACTCGTCGCCGTAGCGGTCCCAGAGGCTCCTGGGAATGTAGGCCCGGCTGGCGGCGCTGCACTTCTGGCCCTGGTACTCGTAGGCGCCGCGGATCAACCCCGTCGCCAGGGCGTCCGGATCGGCGGAGGCGTGCGCAAAGACGAAGTCCTTGCCGCCGGTCTCGCCGACGATGCGCGGATAGCCGCGGTAGCCGGCGATGTTGGCGCCGACCGTCTTCCACATCCCCTGGAAGACCGCGGTGCTGCCGGTGAAGTGCACGCCGCCGAGATCCGGGTGGTTCATCGCCGGCTCGCCGATCTGCCCCCCGCTGCCCGGCACGAGGTTGATGACGCCGTCGGGCAGTCCCGCCTCCTTGAGCATCTCCATCAGCCGGTAGGCGGAGAGAACGGCGGTCGAAGCCGGCTTCCAGATGACGGTATTGCCCATCATCGCCGGGCTGGTCGGCAGGTTGCCGGCGATCGAGGTGAAGTTGAACGGCGTGATCGCCAGCACGAAGCCCTCGAGGGGCCGGTACTCGACGTAGTCCCATATCGCCGGCGCGCTGGCGGGTTGCTCGGCGAATATCTGGGGCATGTACGAGACGTTGTAGCGCAGGAAGTCGATCAGCTCGCAGGCGGCATCGATCTCGGCCTGGAGGACCGTCTTGCTCTGGTTCAGCATGGTCGCCGCGTTGATGATCGGCCGGTACTTGCCGGCGAGCAGCTCGGCCGCCTTCAGGAAGACGGAGGCGCGCGCCTCCCACGGCATGGCCGCCCATTCCGGGCGCGCCGCGGCGGCAGCGGCCACCGCCTGCTGCACCGAATCGGCGTTCCCCTTGTGGAAGGTCGCCAGCACGTGCTGGTGGTCGTGCGGCATGACGCACCGACCCAGATCGCCGGTCCGGACCTCGGCGCCGCCGATGATCAGCGGGATCTCGATCTGCTGGCCGGCGACCTCGGCCAGGTGGGTGTTCAGCTCTCCCCGCTCCGGAGACCCGGGCGCGTAGCTCAGCACGGGCTCGTTCACGGGTGTGGGTACTTGCACTCGAGCGTTGATCATCGAAGCGGCTCCTTCGGTCTGTGACGGAGATTATTGCATCGGGCGACGTGTTCGCGGCACCCGTCGAGCTCAGCACGAGCCGAAACGGGACGGACTCGTGATGTCGAGCGCATCGTCGAGACGCCGATCGACCACCAGATCCCCCACCAGTGCCGCCGTCAACGGCGCCAGCAGGATGCCGTTGCGGAAGTGGCCGCAGGCATACACGAGACCGGGCACGGCCGCCGACGGCCCGATGACGGGCAGCTCGTCCGGCGTCGCCGGCCTGAGGCCGACGCGGGCCTCCTGGAACGACGCCTTGCTCACCGCCGGAGCGACCCGCCGCGTCGCGTCGATGAGCTCCCGGACGCCGGCCACCGTGGCGCGTTCGTCGAAACCGACCTCCTCGCTCGTCGCACCGGCCAGCACCGAACCGTCGCTCCACGGCACCAGGTAGCAGTCCGGCGCCCAGATCACGCGTCGGAGGGCGGGCGCCGGCCAGCCCAGGTGCAGGAGCTGCCCGCGCACCGGTCGAATCGGGACCGGCGCGGCCCCCTCGATCTCCACGTGCCCGGCCCAGCTCCCGGCAGCCATGATTGCCCATTCGCAGGCGAGCGCGTCGCCGGCCGTCTCGACACGGACGGCGGCGCCGTTGCGCGCGACGCGCGTCACCGCCGCGGAGGTCTGGAAAGCCACGCCGTGGGACGCTGCGGCCCGCCGCAGAGCGGCGGTCAGCTCGGAGACACCGACGAAGCCGTGCGACTCGACGATCAACCCCCCGTGCACGGCCGGCGCCAGTTGCGGCTCGACCTGCCGCACCGCGCCCGCGTCGAGGAGCTCGGCGCCGATGCCGCGCGCTTCGCAGGCGGCCCGGATGCTCTCCAGACGCGTCATGTCGTGCGGGCCGGCGGCGACCTCCAGCGTACCGGTGCGCGCGTACTGCACTGCCGCGCCCGAGTCCTCGACGATGCCCGCCACGAACTCGTCGTAGAGATCCAGGCTGCGGGTGGTCAGGTCGAGGAGCGGCCGGCGATCGGGTGCTTCGATGTACGGCGCCAGCACGCCGGCCGAGGCCTGTGTCGCGCCCTGCCCCACCTCGCGACGGTCGATGACGCGAACGCGCAGGCCGCGCCGCGCCAGCTCGTAAGCGACCGCACACCCGACGATCCCGGCTCCGATGACGACGACCTGCGATGTCTGGTCCACGTTTCTGGGTCCTGCCCAACCCCCGAGTGTACTACGGTCAGGCCGCGGGAGTCCCGAAATGGGAGATGGAGCCCCGGGCCTATTCGAACAGGCGTCCGATGGCGACGCAGAGCGCGGGCAGGCCGTAAAAGAGGAGAGCGACCCACAAGACCGTCAGCTTGCGCGACCGCAGCGCGAGCTTCGTCACCCGCCGCGCCGCCTCCAGCGGCAATCGGCGAATAGCCTTCACCGGGTAGATCAGCAGCAGGCCGCTCATATTGAACAGCAGGTGCACCAGGGCGATTTCGAGGCCGGCCGCCGCGTTCGGCCCCGAGACCGCAAGGGCTGCGAGGAGCGCCGTCACCGTGGTGCCGATGTTGGCCCCGATCGTGACCGGGAACGCCTGCTCGAGCCGCAGCAGGCCGGCGCCGCCCAATGGCACGAGCAGCGACGTCGTTATCGAGCTCGACTGCACCATGACGGTCACGGTCACGCCGACCAGCATGGCGATGATCGCGCTCGAGCTGAGCGCCCGGTCGATGATGCCTTCGACCCGCGAGGTCACGGCAGCCCGCATGACCTTCACGAGCAGGAACAGCGCGAAGAAGATGAACGCGCCGCTGACGCCGATGAGGAAGACGGCCTGCCCGCCCTCGGCCGCGAAGAGCCACTCGGCAGTCGCAATGGCCGGCGCGAATCCGGCGCTGAGTGCGGTGCTCAGCGGGCTCTCGTACTCGACCCCGCCCACCTGTCCCAACGTCTCGGCCAGCATGCTGGCGGTGCGTCCGAGGTAACCGGTGGCGATTTCTACCGGCAGCAGCACCAGCACCGCCAGATAGTTGAAGATGTCGTGGCAGATCGCGACCGGAAACGCGCGCTCGAACTCGTCCCGGCGTCCGATGTGGGCCAGCGAAACGATGGTCGCTGTCACCGTGGTCCCGATGTTGGCCCCCATCACCATGGGAATCGCGTTGGCCAGGGGCAGCGGATTCTCGGGCGCCGCGACCAGAGCGACGACCATCGAGGTGGTCACCGAAGAGCTCTGCATGACCGTGGTCGCCAGCAGACCGACGATGAGGCCGATAAACGGATTGGAGGTCGCCGCGAAGAAGCTCTCGATGAAGTCCTGCCCGATCAGCTCGAAGCCGTCACCGAGTCCCTTGACGCCGAGGAGAAACACGAACAGCAGGGCCATCGCGCTCAGCGCGCGCTGGACGAGGGCCGACCCGAAACGTTCAGGGCTGGGGGTTGTGGCGGGCAAAGCGCTCCGGACGATGCTCGTGTCCTGCCTTTCTCCAACCGGACCACCGGCTCGGCCCCCCAACCGATCCGGCGCCTCATTCTACACGCTGGCGGCTCGCGCGGGCGAGCAGGGACACCGCCGGATGACAGCCGGTCATCCCGCGGTGACACGATTCCTCCATGTCGAATATGCTTCCGACGGGACGCGGCGCGCACAGAACGGCTTGCAGCCCCATGGAATCGCGGCATAATCGCCTTGTGACACGAACGGCACGGCTCTTGCTGTCGTTTCGACGAGTGAGGAGTCTTCTGGCATGACACGCGCATCCTTCTTTGTCGCCGCCGCCCTCGCCGTCACGCTGGTCGTCGCCGCGGCCGGCATCGGCGCGTACCTCGCGGTTCGCCACAACACACTGCCGGCGGATGGACCCGTAGCGGATCGGGCGCTGGCGGGCCGCATGGATCCGGCCCTCCACGAACCGGATGGACCGGCCGCCACCCACACCGCCGGACCCGCGGCAGGGATCGCCGTCGAGGCCACCGAACAGGTGATCGAGCCCGGGATCGTCGCCGAGGCGTCCGCGGCCATGGAGCCGGCGGCGGCCGCGGAGCCGCCCGCGGCTACCGCCCGACGCGCCCGTCCGGCTCCGCCCGCGCCGCCGCGGCGCGCGGCGGCCCGCCCGGCAGCCCCTGCGCCAGCCCCGCCGCCCCCACGCCGGGAGCCGCGGGCTCCACGAGCGGAGGTCGAGCGGCCGGCGCCGCGACCGGTACCGGCTGCCGCGCCACGGCGAACGGAGGCGGCACCGGCGCCCGCAGAACCGGTTGGCCGGCCGCCGGCGAACGCGAGCCGCGATCTGCCCGTGGTCGATGGCTGGAGGCGGGCCGAGCCGGCGGAGGTGGATGCGAACGCCGTTGCACGCAACGACGGGATCTCCCGCAACCTGCCGCCGCTGCCGGTCGTGAACCTCGACCCGCCGACCACCGGAGGCCCCGCCGGACCTCCCCCGCCGGCAACCGAGGAGCTCGTCGTCGCGGCGGACTCCGTGATCGGACTGCAGATCGATACGTTCGTCAGCACGGACCGCGCACAGGTGGAGGACGATGTACGAGCGCGGGTGACGCGCGACGTGATGGTGTCGCGCCGGGTCGCCATCCCCGCGGGCAGCGTGGTCAACGGATCGGTGGTCATGGTGGAGCGCGGCGGCAAGCTGAAAGGGGCCGCCCGCCTCGGCGTCCGCTTCCATACCGTCGTGTTCGACGACGGCGTCGAAGCGCCCATCGTGACCGAGACCGTCTATCGTGAAGGAAGCTCCCGCGGGCGCGACAACGCGGCCAGAATCGGGGGCGGCGCGGTCGCCGGGGCCATCCTCGGCGCGATCTTCGGCGGTGGCCGCGGTGCGGCGATCGGAGGTGCCGCCGGGGCCGCGGGCGGCACCGCGGCGGCCGCGGCGGGCGACGCGGAGCCGGCGACGCTGGCGGCCGGTACGACGTTGACGGTCCGCCTTTCACGGCCCGTCAGCGTGACCGTGGAGCGATAGCCGGGGGGCCCGGAGGCGGTTCATCCCCGTGCTATAGTGCTGGCCGTGGCGCAGGACGAGATCACGCAAGCCGTGCTCGCCCGCGACGAAGTGGTCAGGTATCTGGAAGGTCGCGGCGGACAGACGCGGGATCAGGCGCACGCCGCCATTCACGGCTACCTCGAAGAGCTTCGCACCACGCAGCGGTACCGCATATACCGCGCGCTGCAGCATCCGCTCTACCCGCTGCTCCGCAAGATCAATCGCATAAGCGAAGGAATCGACATCGTCCGCTCCGCGACCCGGACCAAGCGGGTCGTCTACGCGTCGAATCACAAGAGCCACACCGACTGGATGGTGCAGCCGCTCGTGATCGACGACGTCGGCATCCGCCCGCCGGTCATCGCGGCCGGCAGCAACCTCTACGGCGGTGCGCTCGGGCTCATCCAGAAGCACGTCACCGGCGCCATCCCCATTCGCCGGGGGACGAAGGACCCGGCCTATCTCGTCACGCTCAAGGCGTACGTGGCCGAGCTGCTGCGCCGGACCGATCTCCTCCTGTACCTGGAAGGCGGACGCAGCTACAGCGGCGAGCTCAAGCCGTTCAAGACCGGGCTGCTGCATGCCGCGGCGCAGGCCGATCGGAAAGAGAAGGAACTGGTCATCGTACCGACCGCCATCGCCTACGACCTGGTCATCGAGGACTTCGTGCTGTCCCGCCAGCGGGTCAAGCGCGTCCAGCGTCCTTTCCACCAGGAGCTGGCGGAGATGCTGAGATACACCGTCGGCTACCAGTCGAGGAGCATCGTCACCTTCGGACCCCCGATTCGCTTCGACGGCTACGATCCCGACAATCGTCGTGACATGGTTCGCCTCAAGCGCCGCGTGCGCGACGCGATCGGCCGCCTGTACAAGGTCGTTCCCACGGCGCTGGTGGCGGCGGCCATCCGGCCCTCCATCGAACGCGCGGAGCTCGAGGACAGGATCGACGGGCTCATAGAGGTCCTGCGATCCGCGGGCGCGAATCTGGACGTCGAGACCGGTTGCGCCGCCGTCGAATCGGCGACGGATCCGCTGGCGGCCCGCGGCATCCTGGTGGTGGAAGGAGCGCGTTTCCGGGTCCGCGAACGGGTGGTCCTGCGCTACTATGCGCGGTCGCTCGATCACCTGCTCGCGCATCGCGGGGAATCGGCCCTGACTCACTAGTGGAGCTCACCCCCTCGACCGTGCTGGAGGCCGTCTCGCGCCGGCTGTTTCTCGCGCTGGCGGGAAGTCGTGCGCTCAAGGCCGCCGCCTCCAGGTACGGCATGCGCGGTCCGCACGGGGTCGCCCGACGCTTCATCGGCGGCCGGAACGTCACCGAGGCCATCGACGCAGCCCGCCGGCTGGAGCAACGCGGCCTGCTCCACACGTTCAACTACCTGGGCGAGCACGTGCGCAGCCCGGAAGCGGCCGAAGCGGCCACCATCGCCTACCTCTGGGTGATCGAGTCGGTCAGTCTGGCCGGCATGACCTGCAACCTGTCGGTGAAGCTGACGCAGCTCGGGCTCGAGCTCGACACCGGGCTGTGCCGCGACAATCTGAAGCGTATCCTGACCCACACCGACGCCCGCCGCTGCTTCGTCCGGGTCGACATGGAGGGCTCGACGCTGATCGACCGCACGCTCGACATCGTGGCGGCGATGCGCACGAGCGGATACCGGCATCTCGGCGTCGTCCTGCAGTCGGCGCTCCGCCGTACGCCGGACGATCTCGCCCGCGTCACCGAGCTCGGCCTCCCGGTCCGGCTGGTGAAGGGCGCCTACAAGGAGCCGGCGGGCGTGGCCTTCCAGGACAAGCGGGAGGTCGACAGCGCTTTCGTGCAGTTGACGGAGACGCTGCTCGACAGCGGCGTCCATCCTGCGTTCGCCACCCACGATCCCCGCATGATCCGCGCCGTGCGGGCGGCCGCCGGCGCGCGTGACATCGGTAGCGATCGGTTCGAGTTCCAGATGCTGTACGGGGTGCGGCGCGACCTGCAGGCGGCGCTCGAGGCGCAGGGTTACGCCGTGCGGATCTACCTGCCGTTCGGCGGCGACTGGTTCCCCTACTTCATGCGCCGGCTCGCGGAACGCCCGGCGAACGTGCTGTTCGTCGTGCGCAGCCTGCTGCACGAGCAGCTCGGCGATCAGCGCGGTTACGGCGAGTAGCGGCGCCGCGGCCCGGGACGCGTGATGCGACCCTGCGGCGCCGGGCTGGCCGTTACTCCACCCAGTCGGCGATGAAGATGTTCGTGTCCCCCTCGGCCGCGGCGTTGCGGTTCGAAGCGAATATCAGCTTCGTGCCGTCGGGCGAGAACATCGGGAAACCGTCGAACACGTCGGTGAACGTGATCTGCTCCAGGCCGGTGCCGTCGAGGTTGATCATGAACAGGTCGAAGTTGCGGCCGTCGGGGTTGTGCAGATTCGACGAGAAGATGATGCGCTCGCCGTCGGGATGCCAGTACGGAGCGAAGCTCGCCCCGCCGAAGTCGGTCACCTGACGCAGGTTGCCGCCGTCGGCGTCCATCACGAAGACCTCCACCGCGGTGGGCCGCCACAGCCCCTGGTCGAGCAGCCGCTTGAAGTCGTCGTACTCCGGACCGTCGGGAATCTCGCGGCCCCGGAAGATGATCTTCGAGCCGTCGGGCGAGAAGAACGGCCCGCCGTCCGGACCCTGCCGGTGGGTCAGCCGGCGCAAGTCCGAGCCGTCGCCGTTCATGGAGTAGATCTCCATGTCGCCGTCGCGCACGCTGGTGAAGACGACGCGCCCGTCCGGCCCTATCGTCGCCTCGGCGTCGTAGCCCGGCTCGTCGGTGAGCCGCGTCAGCCCGCTGCCGTCGAGGTTCGCGCGGAAGATGTCGAAGCTGTCGTAGATGGCCCACACGTAGCCCATCCGGAAGCTCGGCGGCGGCGGACACTCGGCGCCGCCCAGATGCGTCGACGCGTAGATGATCGAATCGCCGTCCGGGTAGAAGTAGCCGCAGGTGGTGCGCCCCTCGCTGGTGCTCACCATCCGCTGGTCCGAGCCGTCCAGATTCATCGTGAAGATCTGGTCGCACGGCACCCCTTCGCGCGTGGACTGGAAGATGATCCGCTGCCCGTCGAACGAGAAGTAGGCCTCGGCGTTCTCGCCGCCGAAGGTGAGCTGGCGGATGTTGGCTAGGTGGACCTCGTCGCCCGGGCCCACCGCCGCCTGGGCGGGGCTCTCCGCGGCCTGCTCGCCGGCAGGGGCGCCGCCCGCGAGCGGGACGGCCAGGGCCGCCAGGAGCATGGCGATCAACAGCGAACGAACATGGAGAAGGTCCTGCACAACGCACTCTCCCGGATGGAATCACCGCGCTCCGGAACGGACCGGACGCGCGCTATTGCCGGCCCACGAGCTCCAGCAACCCGAGGGTGAGCCATGGTACATAAGTGATGACGAGCACGCCAATCCCGAGGATGACGAGCAGCGGAATCGAGGCGCGGTAGACCTCCAGCAGCGGGCGGTCGAAGCGGTACGACGCGAGGAACAGGTTCAACCCGACCGGCGGAGTCAGGTAGCCCAGCTCCAGGTTGGCGATGAAGATGATGCCCAGGTGCACGGGGTCTATGCCGTACGCCGCCCCGATGGTACTGATGAGCGGCACGACGACCACGATGGCCGAGAAGATGTCCATCACGCAGCCGACGATGAGCAGGAATACGTTGAGCGCGAGCAGGAACAGCAGCGGCGACTCGATGCGCGCCTGCGTCCACTCGAGCAGTCGGAACGGGATGTCGACGTCGACCATGTAGGCGGTGAAGCCCTTGGCGACGCCCAGGATGATCAGCACCCCGCCGATCAGCACCACGCACTCGCGGAACGCCTGTTGCAGTCCGGGCCCGAGGCGGAAGTCGCGGTGCACGAGACCCGTCACGATCGCCGCATAGAGCGCGGTGAGGGCAGAGGTCTCGACCAGGGTCGCGCGGCCGCTGAACAGCGCGCCGAGGACGACCAGGGGCAGGGCCAGCTCCCACTTGGCCGCCCACAACGCCCCGCGCGCATCGGCCCAGGCGAAGGCATGGCGCCCGGCCCCGGTGACGATGCCTTCCCGCATCCCCCAGGCGGCCACCAGGGCAATCAGCAGCACGCCGGGCAGGATGCCGCCGATGAACAGGTTCTCCGGCGCGGTTTGTGCGACGATGGCATAGAGGATGAGCGGCATCGCCGGCGGCAGCAGCAGCCCGAGCGACCCGGAGGCGGTCAGCAGGCCGACCGAGAAGCGGTCGCGGTAGCCGTCCTGCAGGAGCGCCGGCAGGAGCAGCCCGCCGAGGGCCAGGATCGTTACCCCGGAACCGCCGGTGAAGATGGTGAAGAACGCGCAGACGACGGCGCAGACCACCGCGGTCCCACCCGGCATCCAGCCGACCAGCGCCCGGAACACCTGCAGCAGCCGCCCGGACGATTGCCCTTGCGCCAGGATGAACCCGGCCAGGGTGAAGAGCGGAATGGCCGGCAGGTGCGGCTCGGTCGCCAGGTCGTAGGCGTAGAGCGGCACTGCTGCCGGGTCGAACGCGTCGACCATGTAGAGGAAGACCGCCGCCCCGGCCAGCACCGTGAAGATCGGCGCCCCGGCCAGGGCCGAGAGCACTACCAGCACCACCCACGGCCAGCCGGGACCGCCGGACAGCACGCACGAGGCGTCCTCCCCCAGCCCGCAGGCCGCACCCGTTCCGCTCAGCCAGATGCCGATGAGAATCCCGGCCCCCGCGACGGCGCGCGCCGGCCACCCGCCGGCCCGCCATCCCAACCGCACCGCGATGACGCCGAAGGCGAACGGCAGCACCAACTGGAAGACCCACGACGGAATTCCGAGCGCTATCTCGCCGCCCACCTCCATCTCGATGACGACGACGTCGATCGCCGACCAGGCGAGCAGCGCGGAGACGGCCGCGCCCACCGTCGCGGCGAATCCCTGCGCGACCTGCCGCGCCGCCCCCTCCGGAATGAACGTGGCGGTGGCCAGCGCGATCAGCTTGTTCTGCCGCGCGGCGAGGCCGGCCCCCAGGAAGCCGACCCACAGCGTCAGGTGCTGGACGAAGGGAATCGACCCGGGGATGCCTCCGGTGACGATGGGTCGGACGACGATCTCGGCCAGCGGAAGGAGCGCCATCGCCGCCAGCGCTCCGGCGGCGAGCAGCTCTTCCGCCCGGTGGAGGAACCCGAGCGCGGGCGCCGCGCGGCGTGCAACGGCCTGGAGCGGCGCGGGCATATCCTCAGTTCGACCGGAACTCGTTCCGCGCGGCGACGGCCGCGTCGTAGATGTCCGCCGGCACCCGGCTGCCGCGCCAGGTCGCGGTCAGCCGCTCGGCCACGGCGCGAAACTCCGCGGCCTCGGCTTCGCCGACCGCCCCAACGGTCAGTCCGCGCTTCTGCATCTCGGCCGTAGCGTCCCGATCCTGCCGAGGCACCTCTTCGAACAGGAAGTCCTGCATCGCCGCCGCGCCCTCGAGCAGCGCCTCGCGATCCGCCTCGCCGATGCGGGCCCAGGCCCGCTGGGTCATGACGGTGGCGCCGAAGACCGGGCTGAGGGGGATATCGAGCATGTGGGACGTCTGCCGGTACCACTGGAACACCAGCGCACCGTACGGCGGGCTCGGGTAGGCGTCGATGAGCCCCGTGTTGAGCCCCATGAGGACGTCGGTCAACTCCAGCGGCACCGGCTCGAAGCCGTTCTCGCGATACCAGCGCACCATGTCGTCGTCGCCGGCGGACGTGAAGAGCTTCGCCCTCTGCAGATCGCGCATGTCGCGTATGGGTTGCGCCGAGAAGATGTGCGCCCATCCGCCGTGTCCCCAGTTCAGGAGGACGAGCCCGCTGTCCGCGAGCGAATCGCGCAGCCGCGGCGTGAGCGCCTCGAGCACGTGCAGCGCCTCTTCGTCGGACTCGAAGAAGAACGGGATGCCGAACACGTTGAAGTTCTCGTCGACCTCCGTCAGTCCGGGCAGCGTCAACGCGGCCACCTGCGGGTTGTTCAGCCGCATGCGCCGGATGATGGTCGACTCGTCGCCGGTGGTCCCCCGCACCTGCAGCCGCACGCGGCCGTCGGTGGACCGCTGCCACGCCGACGCCATCTGCCGCAACGACCGGTCCCAGACCGAGTTCGCCGGCAGGATCGTGCCGAGCCGCAGGTTGGCGCGTTGCGCCTCGAGCAGGACGGGGCTCAGCAGCAGCACGACGGCGACGGCAAGACGGAACGCTCTCATGGTCGATTCTCCAACTCTTCATCGAGCTCGTCGAACGGCTCGAAGAACAGATCGTCGATGTGGTCCAGCAGCACCCGGGCCCGCTTCTGCGCGATCAGGTTCAACAGCCGGCTCTCCGGCGCCTCGTCCGGGTCGATCGCCAGGGCGGTCTTCAGCAGGTCGCGGAACTCCTCCCGGTTCTCCTCGGCGATGGAGACGCCGGCGGCCAGCGCGAGATAGGGGCCGGCGTCCTGCCCGTCCGACAGCTCGACGGCCCGCGCGAAGTGCTCCCGCGCCCGCGCGTACGACCCGCCCATCGCCTCGCCTACCGATTCCAGCGTGACGAAGGCCGAGTGGAGCGCGCCGCGCTCGAAGCTCTCATCCAGTTCCAGCGCCCTGTCGAGCACGGCCCGCGCCGCCGGCAGGTCGGCGACGAGCCCCGGCCGGTCCAGACCGAGCGAAATCGCGAGCATCCAGGCCCCGCCCAAGTAGTAGAGGCTCTCGACGTCCTCCGGCTCGAAGACCTGCACCGCCGCCTCGGGGTCGGACTGCAGCCGCGCGGTGATGCCGGGATGCGCGACCTCGACGTTGCGCAACCCGTAGTCCCGCGCCCGCAGGTACATCCGGCGCGCCCGCTCGTTCAGCTCCAGCGCCAGGTCGTAGTCGTCCCACTCGGCTATGGCCGCGTCCGCCTGCAGGAAGGCGTTGGCGTAGAGCACGAACCCGGTGTTCGCGAACAGCAGCACGTCCTGTCGGGCCGGGTCCGCCTCGATGATCGACTCGATCGTCTTCAGCAGGAACGGGAGCGAGTCGCGGACCAGCTCCGGGTCCTCCTCGGACAGGTAGACGGCGGGGTTGACCAGCGTCGGCAGCACCGCGTTCACCGCCATGGTGCGGAGCGAGCAACCCGCGAGAGCCGTCGCCGCGACGACAATGACGATGACGATGACGAAGGTGCGAACGCGGAGCCGTGATGCGTGTTCGACCAACTGAAACCGCTCAACCCGGGATCATATCAGGCTCCTACCCTGCCGCGCCGGGCCGAACGGGTCGTCGCGAGCGGCCGCGAGGAACGCGTACCCGTCCGGGTCGCCGATCCCGTGTCATCATTTCCGAATGGGCGAGTTCAGACCCATCCCCGCCGGATGGTTCGTCATGGGCAGCGCCGCCGGGCAGCGCGACGAGACGCCGCTCCACCGGGTCTGGATCGATGCCTTCGAGCTGGCCGTCGATCCGGTGACCCGGGCCGAGTACGCCCACTTCCGGGAGGCGACCGGCCGCGCCGCACCGCGCGAGTGGGACAACCCGCGCTTCGCCGATCCCGAGCTGCCGGTGGTGGGCGTGAGCTGGAACGACGCCGTCGTCTACTGCATCTGGCGGTCGTCGCTGGGGGGCACTCCCGTGCGGCTTCCGACCGAGGCGGAGTGGGAGCGGGCGGCGCGGGGGGGACGCGAGGATCGGGACTATCCGTGGGGCGCCGCGATCCCCGCCTGGATTCCGAACCGCGGCCGGGGGCCGCTCGACGGACCCTGGCCGGTCGACCTCGGCCCGCCCAACGACTTCGGGATCCGCGGCATCGCCGCCAACATCCACGAGTGGTGCGCCGACTGGCACGCGCGTGACTTCTACGAACGCTCGCCGCCGCGCAACCCGGCGGGTCCTCCCAGCGGCCGGCGCCGCGCCTCGCGGGGCGGATCGTGGCGTCACGCGGTGACCATCAGCCGGGTGGCCGCGCGCAGCAAGCTCGACCCGGCGTTCCGCTACACCGACTACGGCTTCCGGGTCGCCCGCGATGTCTGAGGAGCTGGATCTCGCGTACCGCGTGGCCCGCGCCGTCCGAGGCGCGGGCGGGCGGGCGCTCATCGTCGGCGGGTGGGTCCGCGACGACCTGCTGTCCCGCGCGTCGAACGCCGGGGCGGCCGAGGGCCGAGCCTCGAAGCACGCCGACGGGCACGACATCGACCTCGAAGTGTTCGGTCTTCCCGCGGACCGGCTGCAGGCGGTGCTCGCGGGACTCGGTCAGGTCAACAGCGTCGGGGCCAGCTTCGCGGTCTTCAAGCTCGGCCCCCTGGACATCTCGCTTCCCCGCACCGAATCGAAAGCGGGCCGCGGCCATCGAGGCTTCGTAGTGACGGGCGATCCGTACCTGCCTCTGGAGGAGGCCGCGCGCCGCCGCGACTTCACCGTCAACGCCATGGCCTGGGACCCGCTGCGCGGGGAGCACCTCGATCCCCACGGCGGACGCAACGACCTGCGCCGAAGGCGCCTGCGCATGGTCGACCCTGCGACCTTCGGCGACGACAGCCTGCGGGTGCTGCGCGCCGTTCAGCTCGCGGCGCGCCTGGAGTTCGAGGTCGACGAGCCGACCCGGGCCCTCTGCCGCACGATCGCTCTCGACGACCTGCCGGCCGAACGGGTGTGGGGCGAGATGGAGAAGCTGCTGCTTCTGGCCGAACGGCCGTCGCTCGGCTTCGCGCTGGCGCGCGAGATGGGCGTCGTCGATCGGCTGTTTCCCGAGCTCGCAGCCCTCGTCGACTGTCCGCAGGAGCCGGAGTGGCACCCCGAAGGCGACGTGTGGACCCATACCCTGCTCGTGATCGACGAGGCCCGGCGGCGCCTCGACGGCCTGCCGCGCCCCCAACAGCTCGCGGTCATGCTCGGCGCCGTCTGTCACGACTTCGGCAAGCCGGCGACCACCGCGCACATCGACGGCCGGATCCGGTCGCTGAACCACGAGGAGATGGGGGTGCCCCCCGCCACGGCATTCCTGGACCGGCTGAACATCCACACCCTCGACGGCTACGGCGTTCGGGGCCAGGTTCTCGGCCTGGTCGCGCACCACCTGAAGCCGGGGATGTGGCATGCGGCGCCCAAGGTCGGCGACGGCGCGTTCCGGCGGCTGGCGCGGAAGGTGGACCTGGAGTTGCTGGCCCGCGTCGCGAAAGCCGACTGCCGGGGACGGGCCGGCAACTTCGACTGCTCGGCGATGGACTGGTTTCTCGAACGCGCCCGTTCGCTCGGCGTCGAGCACGCCCCCCCGGCGCCGATTCTGATGGGCCGCCATCTGCTGGCCCTCGGCGTGCCGCCCGGTCCGGCCGTCGGGTCCATCCTGAAGCAGGTCTACGAGCGGCAACTCGACGGCGGGATCACGACGCTGGAGGAAGCGACGGCGGCGGCCAGGGCGCTGCTGAACCAACGCGCGCCGTGAACTACCGGCCCACCTTCCACCCGGCGAATCTGAACGTCTCCTGTCGCAAACAGAATCGTCAGCCCGTGATCGATGCGCTGTCCGCGCGCAGTCCCCTCCAGGTTCGATTCGGTGAGATCTGCGCCGTAGGAACGGCGTAGACTCCCATCCGTAGGCACGTCGAGCGCGAGGACAGCAGATGAAGGGGTTCACTCAAGGGGCACGCAGCCGGCGGAGCTGGATCTCGTTGGCCATGCGCTGCGCCGCAGGCGAGGCGGGATCCACCGCGATCAGTTGCCGGGCATAGTCCTGCGCCCGCTCCAGCTCCCCCTGCCGCAGGAGAATCCGGGCCAGCGCGAGCAGCACGTCGGCATCCCGGGCGTCGCGCCGGCCGGCCTCGAGGAACGCTGTCTCGGCCTCGGCGAGCCGGCCGAGTGTCTCGAGCGCCAGCCCGAGGTTGTAGGCGACGCGCACCCGGTCCGGGATCAGCGCCGACGCCCGCCCCAGGCTCTCGGCGGCCTCGTCGAGACGCCCCTCCTCGGCCAGCAGCAGGCCCAGCGAGTAGTGCAGCTCCCCGTCGTCCGGCACCCGGTCGATACCGGCGCGCAGGATCGTCTCGGCCTCGGCGTTGCGCCCCTCGCGGTTGAGCAGCGTCGCGAGGTTGAAGCGCGCCGGCAGGAAGAAGGGGTCGAGCCCGAGCGCCGTCCGATAGGCGGCCTCGGCATCCCCCAGGCGATCCTCGGCGGCGGCCAGGACGCCGAGGTTCAGGTGTGCGGCGGGCTGGTCGGCCGCGGCCATCTGGGCGTCCACCAGCTCCCCCCGCGCCGCTTCGAACGCGACCCGTTGCGCTTCCGTGAGGATCGAGGGCGGAACGCCGGCGAGCCCGCGGGCCGCCTCGACGCGCACCGCCCGGATCGGGTCGTCGAGCAGGGGTCCGAGCACCGCGACCCGGCGCCGCGGCGGCAACCGGCCGAGCCCGGCCGCCGCGGACGCGCGGACGAGCGGGTCGGAATCGGCCGTCGCCGCCTCGATGACCGGCAGCGCGGCGGGGCCGGACCGGCGCAGCGATTCGACCGCGGTCGCCCGCACGATGGCGGGCAGGGACTCGTCGGCCGCCACCGCCCGCAGCGGCGCCTCCGCCTCCCGATCTCCGGCGCGGGCCGCCGCGAACGCCTCGGCGAAGTGCGGCTCCGACGGCGTCCCCCACCATTCGGCGGCCCGGTCCGCCGCCCAACCGGCCGGCCGCTCCGGGTGACACTGCGTACAGGCGTTCGGCGTGCCGAGTGCCGCCGACAGGTCCGGACGCGGGATGCGGAAGCCGTGATCGCGGCGCGGGTCGACCCGCATGTAGGTCCGCGCCGGCATGTGGCAGCTCACGCAGCGCGCCCCGGCCGACTGCGGGTCGTGGAAGTGGTGGTCCGGCGTGTCGTAGCGGCCGGGGGTCAGCGACGGAAACCGCTCGACCGGCGCCTCACGGTGGCACTGGAGACAGACCGCGTCGCCCCGCGCCCGCAGCCCGAGCCGGTGCGGGTCGTGGCAGTCCGAACAGCGGACGCCCGCCGCGTGCATCCGGCTCTGGACGAACGACCCCCAGACGTAGACCTCGTCCTGGATCTGCCCGTCCGCGTGGTACAGGCCCGCGTCGAGCCGCGCGGGCAGGAAGTCGTCGAGGAACGGACGCCCGGGGCGATCCGTCTCGGTGAGGCGCTGCCGCCGGGAGTGGCAGCCGGCGCAGGCCCGGATCTCGGCCGCGGCCCCGCCGGCCGGAAAATCGACGAGCAGACCGGCCGCGGACGGCGCCGGCGCCCTCGCTTCCGGGGCCGCGCGCGCCCGCTCGACGTGCGCCGCGCCGGGTCCGTGACACGCCTGACAGCCGACGTCGATCGCCGCCCAGGTGGTGCGATAGGTATCGCCGTCCGCGTCGTAGCGCGGGCGCAGACGGGTCGAGTGACACTCGGCGCACATCGTGTTCCAGCGCTGGTAGCGGCCGGTCCAGTGCAGGGGGTCGTCCGGCCGGATCTCCCGGTCCGGATAGAGGTGGAACCACCGACCGCGCTCCGTGTCCCACGCGATCGTCAGGCTCTGCAGGCGACCGCCGGGGAACGAAGCCAGGTACTGCTGCAGCGGCTCGACGCCGAAGGCGTAGGCCAGCTCGAAGTCGGCGAGTCGCCCGTCCGGGCCCTCCGTGTTGACGAAGAACCGACCGTCCCGCCGGAAGAAGCGGGAGGTCACGCCGAAGTGGGTGAACGTGGCGTCGTCGAAGTCGCCCAGCACGGTCCCCGCCGTGGCCTCCTGCATGGCGAGGTCGTGATGCGAGCCGGACCATGCCTCGTGCTCACGCGCGTGGCAGTCGGCGCAGGCCGCATCGTCGACGTAGGCCACGCCCTCTTCACCGGCGCCCAGATCCCGGCGCGGCGGCGCGCCGCCGCCGCCGGGCTCGACCGCACAGGCCGCAACGACCACGGCGCCGGCGGCAATCGAAGCAATCGAGGCGATGGGCGCGGATCGAACGTCGGCCATGGCGGCTCCGGGCGAGTCTGCCACAAAAGGAACCCCGAGCTCGACACGGAACGGCGGCCGCGGCGCGAAGCGTCGCTGTCGCTATAGTTACGGGCACGAGAACGATGGGACGACGAGCAGCCCAGCGGCGCCGCGTGCGCCGGGAACGCGGGGTCCGCGGCACGGCAAGCCGCGCCGCGCCGGCCGCCGCGCGGCCTGCCGTCGGAGCGCCCGCCCTCGCGGCCATCTTCGCCGTGGCGTTGTTCGTCCGACTCGTCCATGTCTGGCAGCTCGGCGCCTCCCCCTTCGGCGACCTCCTGCTCGGCGACTCCGCGGGCTACGATCGCTGGGCGCGGGAGCTCGCGGCCGGCGACTGGCTCGGCTCCGAGGTCTTCTACCAGGCGCCGCTCTATCCCTATCTCCTCGGCGTGGTGTATGCCGCGCTGGGATCGGACGTCACCGTCGTGCGCGTCTGTCAGGCCGTGCTGGGCTCGACGTCGGCCGTCCTGCTCGCGGCGGCCGGGGGACGCTTCTTCTCGCCGCGGGTGGGCATCGCCGCCGGGGTGGCGCTGGCCCTCTATGCGCCGGCAATCTTCGTCGACGCGACCCTGCAGAAGTCGGTGGTCGACGTCTTCCTGCTGACGGGACTCCTCTGGCTCCTCGGCTGCACCCTGGACGGCGCGCCTCCCGCCCGGCGCTGGATCGGCATCGGCGCCCTGCTCGGCGCGCTCTGCCTGACCCGCGAGAACGCGCTGATCCTGGCGGGAGCGCTGGGGCTCTGGTTCTGGCTCGAACGACGGGAACGGCGCGACTGGCTGCGGCAGGCGGCGCTCGTGGCCGCCGGGATCGCCATCCTGCTGGTTCCGGTCGCCGGGCGCAACGGCGTCGTCGGCGGAGAGTGGCACCTGACCACGTCGCAGTTCGGGCCGAACTTCTACATCGGGAACAACGCCGAAGCCGACGGCGCCTATCGCCCGCTGCGCTACGGCCGGGGCGATGCGGCGTTCGAGCGCGACGACGCGACCGCACTGGCCGAGGCGGCCGTTGGACGGGACCTGTCGCCGGCCGGCGTCTCCCGCTACTGGTTGAACCGCGCGTTCGACGACATCGCGGCGGCGCCGGGGCGCTGGCTACTGCTGCTGGGCCGCAAGACGGCGCTCACCTTCAACGCGGTCGAGGTGATCGACACCGAGAGCCAGTACGCCCACGCGGAGCACTCCCTGCCGCTGGCCGCAACCGGCTGGCTCACCCACTTCGGACTGCTCGTGCCTCTCGCCGCGGTCGGCATCGCGGTCACCTGGCCGCAACGGCGGCGGCTCCTGCCGCTGCACCTGATGCTCGGCACGTACGCGGCGAGCGTGATCGCGTTCTACGTCTTCGCCCGCTACCGCTACCCCCTTGCGCCGTTCCTCGTGCTGTTCGCGGCCGCCGGAGGAGAGCATCTGGCGCGCGTCGCACGGCGCACCGCCACCATCGCCCACGCGCCCCTCGTCGCGGGACTCGTCCTCGCCTGCATCGCCGCCGCCAACTGGCCGCTGCTGTCGAAGGACCACATGCGCGCCGCGTCCTACAACAACCTGGCCACCGCGTACCGCGAGCAGGGGGACATGGAGCGAGCCATCGGGTTGTACGAGGCCGCCCTGACCCTGGACGCCGACTACGCCCAGGCCCACAGCAACCTCGGCAGCGCCCTGGCCGCCCGGGGCGAGCCGGAACGCGCCATCGAGCACTATCGGCAGGCGATCGCGGCCGACCCCGCCACCGGCGATCTGCGCTACAACTTCGGCAACGCGCTGCTCGCCGCGAACCTGTACGCGGAGGCGGCCGAGCAGTTCCGGTTCGCGGTGGAAGCGTGGCCGGAGGACGCCGAGGCGCACAACAACCTCGGGATCGCCCTCGCCTCGGCAGGTCGCATGGCGGAAGCGGCGGAGGCCTTCCGCGAGGCGGTCCGACTCGATCCGGCGGGCGTACGCGCACACCGCAACCTGGGGATCGCGCTGGAGGAGCTGGGCGATGCGGACGGGGCTCGACGCCACTTCGCTGAGGCCGAACGCCTCGAGACGGCGGCGCCGCCCGCGCCGTGACGTGCGCCGACCCGCCGGCGTCTCACGAGGCAACCGCGGCCGGCGCGCGCCCGCCCGTCCGGCCAGGGTTCATTCGGCCAGCTTGCCGTCCGCCGACACCACGTAGCGGAGCCCGAGCCGGAGCACGTCCACCTGAATCCGCCCCGGCGGAAGGTCGTTCGGACGCTCGAAGCGAACGATATGCTGTCTCGACAGCTCGCGGTTCCGTCGCCCTATGCGAGTCGCGATGTCGCTCAGCGGGTCGTCCAGGCGCGAGCCGAGGAAGATGGTGGCCTGCGACCCGCCGGTGAATTCCTCCAGATCGCGGCCGACGGCCTCGGCGACCGACAGCCGCCGCTGCAGCGAGCCGGGCGCCGGCGGCAGCATCAGCAGCGTGTGCGCGGTCACCCCTTGGCGGAGCAACCGCTCGACGGTGTCCAGGAACCTCTCGTTGCGGTCATCGCTCCGGTCCCGCCCCGACGACGCGACGAGAACGATCACGGGGCGGTGCGGCCCGTCGTCTTCGGCTATCCAGTCGCCCGCCTCCGCCAGGCCGTCGATGAGTCGCATCGACCGCCCCCCGAGCTCCATCCGTCGCAGTCCGGCTTCGATCTCCTCCTGTCCGATGGCCCCCTGCACCAACCAGCGGGGCCGGGGCGACAGGGCCAGCAGCGACACCTCCTGGTTCGGCATCCGGCCGAAGAAGGTGCGCAGCCCGTCGCGGATCCGGTCGAACGCCCGCGCCGCGGTGCGGCTGTTGTCCACCAGAACCACCAGCTTGGTGGGCAGATTGGCCGGCCGCACGTCGACGACCGGAAGGGCGAAGCCGTCCTCGCGGACGATCACCTCCGGCACGGCGAGATCGGTGACGATGGCGCCGGTCGACCGCTCGAACGCCTGCACGTAGAGGCGCCATTGGGCCTCCGCCGGCGTGGCGCGAAGCCCCCATACGACGAGCACGGCGAGGACGGTGAAGGCGCGCGTCCGGATCCGCGCGGAACGCGACGATGCGGCGTGCCACGGTGTCGCGATACCCATGGCCCCATCCTACTCCCATCGCCGGCCGTTGTCTCTGCCGATGCGGCGACGGCGCGCCTCCCGCGTCAGCTCCCGTCAGCCTGCGCAGGGCGGCTCCCGCCGCAGCCCCTGGCGAGCAGGCCCGGAAGCTCGGCGAGCGTCCGGATCACCGGCACGCCGTCCACGGGCTCCGGCGGCTGCCCGGATCTGACGAGCAGCACTGCCGCCATGCCTACCCGGCGGGCTCCCGCGATGTCGTGGACCATGCTGTCGCCCACCATGACCCCGTCCGCCGCGGACGTGCCGATGCGGTCGAGAGCGGCGCGAAAGATGCTCGGGTGCGGCTTCAGGTACCCGTGATCGGACGAGGACACGGCGGCGGTGATGAACGGCTCCAACGCGAAGTGGGACTGGAACGAGTCCAGGCAGCGGTGCGTGTTGGAGATCAGGCCGATGCGGTAACCGGCCGCGTGCAGGGTCGCCAGCGTCGGCGAGACGTCGTCGTAGAGCGTGAAGTGGTGACACAGGGCCCACTCGTCGTAGATCTGAAGCGAACAGGCCTCGATGCCGTCGCCGACCGCGCCCATCCGGGCCAGAACGCGCGACACGTAGCGCAGAAACGGCTCCGGCCGGTAGGCGCCGTCGTGCAGCCGTTCGAGCTCCACGGAGGCCTCGCGCACCGCCTCCTCGAAACGGGACGCGTCGACCTGCAGACCGTGGCGCGCGGCGAAGGCCCGGTAGCCCTCGCCGTCGAAGGCGGGTCCGGGATGGATGAGGGTGAAGTCGACGTCGAAGAAGACGGCGTTGACGCGTCGCGCGGGGCCGGTGCGGGAGCGCGCGGCGCGCGGCGCGGGGGGCGTCCCGACCGGCATGAGGACCATTATATTTGCACTATAATTGAAGCGGGTGGCGCCGCCGGCCACGGCGCCACCGCGCGCCCCCTCGCCATGCCCGACTGGAAAGAGACCCTGAACCTGCCGCGGACCGGCTTTCGAATGAAGGCCGGGCTGCCCGCCACCGAGCCGGACGCGATCGCCCGCTGGGAGGAGACGGATCTGTACGGCCGGATCCGGGAGCGGCGGCGCGGCGCGCCCCGCTACGTGCTCCACGACGGGCCGCCGTACGCCAACGGCGAGATCCACGTCGGCACCGCACTGAACAAGATCCTGAAGGACTTCATCGTCCGAGCCCGCACGATGGCCGGCTTCGACGCGCCCTACGTGCCCGGCTGGGACTGCCACGGACTGCCGATCGAGCTGCGCGTGGACCGCGAGCTGGGCAAGCGCAAGCGGGACATGAGCGTCGCCGACGTGCGGCGGGAGTGCCGGCGGTACGCGGCGCGCTACATCGACGTGCAGCGCGCCGGCTTCCGGCGACTTGGGGTGCTCGGCGACTGGGCCGCGCCGTACTTGACGATGCGCTACGCCTACCAGGCGACCATCGTCCGCGCGCTGGGCCGGTTCGTGGAGCAGGACCTCGTCTACCGCGGCAAGAAACCGGTGCACTGGTGCATCAGGTGCCGCACGGCGTTGGCCGAGGCGGAAGTCGAGTACGAGCCGCACCGGTCGCCGTCGATCTTCGTGGAGTTCCCACTGTCCACCGCGAGCGAGCCGGCGCTGCGCGCGCTGGCGCCGGCCTTGGCCGACCGCGCCGCGGGGGTGCTGATCTGGACGACGACGCCGTGGACCATTCCGTCGAACCTCGCCGTCGCCTTTCACCCCGAGGTGACCTACGCGGCATACGAGACCACGACGCAGGACGGACGGGCGGCCGCCGTGATTCTGGCCGAGCCGCTGGCCGACCGCGTCGCCGGGCAGACCGGCCGGGCGTTCGAGGCGCCGCTCGCGACGTTCCGGGGAGCCGACCTGGAGGGGCTGCGGTTCCGGCATCCGCTGTACGACCGCGACTCGATCGCGGTGCTGGCCGACTACGTGACCCTCGATCAGGGCACGGGGGCCGTGCACACCGCGCCGGGACACGGCGCGGACGACTTCCATACGGGAGTCAGGTACGGCCTGGACGTCTACGCGCCGGTCGGCCCGGGCGGTCACTTCGCGGACGACGTGGATCTGTTCGGCGGGATGGGCGTCTTCGAGTCCAACCCGCGGGTGGAAGCCGCCCTCGCCGAGCGGGGCCGCCTCTGGCGCCGTTCCGATTTGGAGCACTCGTACCCCCACTGCTGGCGCTGCCACCACCCGGTCATCTTCCTCGCCACCTCGCAGTGGTTCATCGCTCTCGACCGGGGTCGACTGCGGCAGCGGGCGCTCGACGCCATCGCGGGAGTCAAGTGGTTTCCCACCTGGGGAGAAGAACGGATCCGCAACATGGTGGCCAACCGGCCCGACTGGTGCATCTCGCGCCAGCGGTCATGGGGCGTGCCGATTCCGGCCCTCTACTGCACGTCGTGCGGCGAGGCGACGCTGACGACGGCCCTGACCGGGCAGGCGGCCACGATCTTCGAGAAGCACGGCGCCGACGCCTGGTACGAGCGGGACCTCGACGAGTTCCTGCCGCCGGACTTCGCCTGCCCGTCGTGCGGGAGCCGGACCTTCGAGCGCGAGCGCGACATTCTCGACGTCTGGTTCGACTCGGGTTCGAGCCACGAGGCCGTGCTCGGCCAGCGGCCGGATCTGGAGTGGCCCGCAACCCTCTACCTGGAGGGTTCGGACCAGCACCGGGGCTGGTTCCACAGCTCGCTGCTCGTCGGGCTCGGCACGCGCGGCGCGGCGCCCTTCCGGGAGGTCCTGACCCACGGCTTCGTCGTCGACGCGGCGGGGCGCAAGATGTCGAAGTCGGTCGGCAACATCATCGATCCGCAGACCATCATCAAGCGCTACGGCGCCGAGATCCTCCGGCTCTGGGTGGCGATGGTGGACTACCGCGAGGAGGTGCGTCTCGGGGACGAGATCCTCGCCCGCGTGGTCGAGGCGTACCGCAAGATCCGGAACACGCTGCGGATTCTGGTGGCAAACCTGTTCGACTTCGACCCTGCCGCCGACCGCGTGCCGGTCGCCGATCTCGAGGAGGTGGACCGCTACGCCCTGGCGCGCTACGGGGAGATCGCCGGCACGATCCTCGCCGCCTACGAGCGCTACGAATTCCAGCCGATCGCGCACGCCGTGAACCATTTCCTCACCGTCGACCTGAGTGCGTTCTACGTCGACATCTCCAAGGATCGGCTCTACACGTTCGCGCCGCGGTCGAGGGCGCGGCGGTCGGCGCAGACCGCCATCTACACGATGACCGACGGATTGGCGCGCCTGCTCGCCCCGATCCTGCCGGTCACCACCGACGACCTCTGGCGTTTTCTGCCGGGCGCGCGCGAGGACAGCGTGCACCTGGCGGATCTGCCGGCGGACTGCGGAGCGCTGGTCGACCGCGACCTGCTCGCCCGCTGGCAGCGGCTGCTGGCTCTGCGCGACGCCGTCAACGTCGAGCTCGAGTGGCTCCGCCAGCAGAAGACGGTCGGCACCTCGCTGGAGGCCAGCGTCTCGATGCGCGCTAACGGGTCGACGGCCGAGCTCGCCGAACGGTACGCCGCCGACCTGGCTACCTTGTTCATCACGTCGCACGTCTCGGTTGCGCCGGATCCGGAGCTGCCGCTGGACGCGGTGGAGGCGACCGCCGCCGGCGCCCGGTTCACCGAGCCGGGGGGCGCGGCGACTATCGAGGTGCAGCGCGCCGGGGGCGTCAAGTGCGACCGGTGCTGGCGCTACGTGCCGTCGTTGAGCGGCGGCGACCCGGCCGGCCTGTGCAGCCGCTGCGTCGATACGTTGTCGGAGGCCATGGAAAGTGTCGGCTGAACCACCGCCCGCCGGCCCATCGACTGCCGATCGGCGCCCTTTCTCCGAGGCGGGGACGGCAGCGCCGGCCTTCCCGTCGCGTGGCCTGATGCTGAGCATCGTCGTCGGGATCGTGCTTCTCGATCAGGTCTCGAAGGCCATGGTGCACGCTTGGCTGCCGCTGTACTCGAGCGTGACCATCATCCCCGGACTGCTCGATTTCAGCTACGTTCGCAACACGGGCGCCGCCTTCGGACTGCTCAACGCGGTCGACATCCCCTTCAAGCGGGCGCTGATGACCGCGATCGGCCTCTTCGCCCTGATCGCCATCACCCTGTACGCGAGCCGGGTTCCGCCGGGTCAGCCGCTGGCCCGGCTCGGACTGGCCGCGATCATCGGCGGCGCGATCGGGAACCTGATCGACCGCATCGCGTCGGGCTACGTCGTCGACTTCGTGGACGTCTACTGGGGAAGCTGGCACTTCTGGGCCTTCAACGTCGCCGACGCCGGCATCACCGTCGGCACCTGCTGCCTCATCCTCGACATGGTCTTCCTGAACGCCCATGTATCCGAAGCTGCTTGAACTCGGTGCGATCAGCATCTACTCGTACGGCCTGCTGCTGGTGTCGGCGTACCTGCTCGGGCTGCAAGTGGCGGTGGCGCGCGGCCGGGCGCGCGGGCTCGACGGGCAGCGGGTCATGGACCTCGGGATCGCGATCATCGTCAGCGCCCTGGTCGGCGCGAAGCTGCTGCTGTTCGTGGTGGAGTTCGACCACTTCTCGCGCAATCCGGCGGAACTGTGGACCCTGGTCCGTTCCGGCGGCGTCTTCTACGGGGGCATGCTGCTCTCGGTGGCGGTGGCATTCTGGTACATGCGGCGGCACGCCATGCCCCTGTGGACGACGTGCGACGCGTTCGCCCCCGGCATCGCGGCCGGTCAGGCGGTCGGCCGCCTCGGCTGTCTCCTCGCAGGCTGCTGCTACGGCCACCCGACGGATCTGCCCTGGGGAATCACGTTCACCAACCCATTGGCGGCGGCCAACGTCGGCACGCCGCTCGACGTCAGCCTGCACCCGACGCAGCTCTACGAATCGGTCGCCGCCCTCGTCATCCTCGGCGTCCTGCTCGCCGTCGAGCGCCGGGGGCGTCCGTTCCCGGGCCGCACCTTCTGGGCCTATCTGCTGCTCTATCCTGCAGTGCGCTTCGTGATCGAGTTCTACCGCGGCGACCCCCGCGGCACGGTCCTCGACGCGCTCTCCACCTCGCAGTTCGTCTCGGTGCTGCTGGTTCCGCTGAGCATCGCGATGCTCGTGCTGCTGGCGCGCTCCGGCGGATCGAGTCCGGGGCCCGCGACGGCCCGGACCGGCGCCTGACCGCAGCCGGGCGCGGCGCACAAGTCATGGCCACCCGCGACAGCGGCGAGCCGCCACCGGCCGAGCACATCGATCTCCGCGTGCCGGCCGACGGTGCCGGCTCGCGCCTTGACCGGTTTCTCGCGAACCGACTCGGCGACCGCACCCGGTCCCAGATCCAGCGGCTGATCCGGGAGGGTCGGGTCGAGCTCGACCGCACCGCGGCCCGCCCGGGCACCGCGGTCCGCGCCGGCGACGTCGTGCGGCTCGACATGCCCGCGCCTGCCCCGGCGACGCCGCGACCCGAGGCGATCCCCCTCGACGTCCTCTACGACGACGCGGACCTCGTGGTCGTCGACAAGCCCGCCGGCATGGTCGTGCATCCGGCCGCCGGTCACGCGGACGGCACCCTGGTCAACGCGCTCCTGCACCACGTACAGGACCTGAGCGGCATCGGCGGCGAACTGCGTCCCGGCATCGTGCACCGTCTCGACCGCGGCACTTCCGGAGCGCTGGTCGTCGCCAAGCACGACCGGGCGCATGCCGAGCTCGCACGGCAGTTCGCGGACCGGGAGGTCGAGAAGGAGTACGCCGCGCTCGTCTGGGGCCTGGTGCGGCAGGGGCGACGGATCGACCTGCCGATCGGCCGCGACCCGGTCGACAGGAAGCGCATCTCGGTGCGGTCGCGCCGGGCGCGCGAGGCCGTGACGCGCGTGGTGACCGCCGAGCCGCTCGACGGCGTCACGCTCGTCCAGGTCGCCATCGCCACCGGCCGCACGCACCAGATCCGCGTCCACCTGAGCGCCGTCGGCCATCCCGTGGTCGGCGACTCCGTCTACGGCGGTTGCAGGCGTCACCCGCCGCCGCACCTGCGGGTCGTCCAGCGACTTCACCGGCCGTTTCTTCACGCGGCGCGGCTGGCGTTCGCCCATCCGCGCGACGGCCGGCGCATCGAGGTCTCGTGCGCGCTCCCGGACGACCTGCAGCATGTAGCCGACGCGATCCGCGCCGTCACGCTGCGCAGAGCCGCCGGCCGGCACCACCCTGCAGCGCTCCCGCCGGAGCCGGAGGAACAACCGTGAAGGAGCCGCGGGCCACCACGCTCGACAGCCGCGCCGTCCACCAGGGGCGCGTCTTCCGAGCGCTGCAGAACCGGGTACGGCTGCCGAACGGGCGCGAGACGACGATGGACGTCGTCAGACACCCGGCGTCGGTGATTCTCGTGCCGCTGCCCGACCCGGAGCGGGTGATCCTGGTCCGGCAGTACCGGTACGCCGTCGACCGCTGGATCTGGGAGTTGCCGGCCGGAAACGTCGAGCCGGGCGAGGACCCGAGAGCGGCGGCGCGACGCGAGTGCGAGGAAGAGACCGGCTGGACGGCGGAGACCGTGGAGCGGATCGGCGCGTTCTATCCGACGCCCGGGTACTGCGACGAGGTGATGGCCTTCTACCGGCTGACGGGGCTCACCGCCGTGTCCGCTCTCGCGCTGGACGCCGACGAGGTGCTCGAACCGCGGATCTTCACATTGGACGAGGCGCGGCGGATGGTCGCCGAGGAACCGGTGGCCGACATGAAGACGGCGCTGGGCCTGCGGCTCGTGTAGCGCCGGCCCGGACCTACTGAACTGTCTCGTGTACCCGCGCGGCTCCGGCCGGGTCCTTCGTCCGGGGCGGCGCCGGCGGGGCGGGCAGCAACGCCAGGTCCAGCACCTCGTCGATCATCGACACGTAGTGCACGTCGATCTCGCGGCGCAGGTCTTCGCTGAGATCCTCGTTGACGTGCTTCTCGTTCTGCCTCGGAAGGACCACCTCGACGATCCCGAGCCGGCGCGCAGCCAGCACCTTCTCCTTGATGCCCCCGACGGGGAGCACGTTTCCGGAAAGGGTGATCTCGCCGGTCATGGCCAGGTCGCCCCGCACCGGGCGCCCGGTCAGCTCTGAGACCAGCGCGGCGACCATCGTGACACCGGCCGAAGGCCCGTCTTTCGGGATGGCGCCCGACGGCACGTGCAGGTGCACCTCGGCCTCGCCGTAGAAGGCCGGATCGACGTCGTAGCGGGACGCGTTGGCCCGCAGCCACGAGAGCGCGGCGCGCGCCGACTCCTTCATCACGTCGCCCAGGTGCCCGGTAAGCGTGAGAGTGCCGCTGCCGCTCATCCGGCGGGACTCGACGAACAACACGTCGCCGCCCACCGGCGTCCACGCCAGCCCGATGGCCACGCCGGGTCGCCTGGTGCGCTGCGCCACCTCCTCATCGAGATGCTTAGGCGCACCCAGCATCTCGACGACGACATCGGCGCTGATCTCGACCGCCGACTCGTCCCCCTCGGCCCGCCGCCGTGCCACCTTGCGGCAGAGAGCGCCGATCTCGCGCTCGAGGTTGCGCACTCCGGCCTCGCGCGTATAGCCGCGAATGACGGCGCGCAAGGCTTCCTCGGTGAAGCGCACCTGCTCGGCCGTCAGGCCGTGGTTCTCGACCTGCCGGCCGAGGAGGTGCTCGGTGGCTATGAGCAGCTTCTCCTCCTCCGTGTACCCGGGCAACTCGAGGACCTCCATCCGGTCGCGCAGCGCCGGCGGGATCGGATCGAGGACGTTCGCGGTCGTGATGAAGAGCACTTCCGAGAGATCGAAGGGCAGGTCGACGTAGTGGTCGCGAAACGTCGAGTTCTGCTCCGGATCGAGCACCTCCAGAAGCGCGGAAGCCGGGTCGCCCCGGAAGTCCATCCCCAGCTTGTCGATCTCGTCGAGGATGAACACCGGGTTCTTCGACTCGGCGCGGCGGAGCCCCTGCATGATCTGCCCCGGCAAGGCGCCGATGTAGGTCCGCCGATGGCCGCGGATCTCGGCCTCGTCCCGCATGCCTCCCAGCGAAACGCGTACGAACTTGCGGTCCATGGACGCGGCGATGCCCTTGGCCAGCGACGTCTTGCCGACCCCGGGCGGGCCGACGAAGCAGAGAATCGGACCCTTCACGTCGGGATTCAGCTTCCGCACGGCGAGGTATTCGAGGATGCGGTCCTTCGCCTTCTCGAGTCCGGAGTGGTCGCTGTCCAGCGTCTTCCGCGTCCGCGCGAGATCGATCTTCTCTTCGGTCCGCTGATTCCAGGGCAGGGCGATCAGCCAGTCGATGTAGGTGCGCGACACGGTGTACTCGGCCGCCGCCACCGGCATGCGCGAGAGGCGGTCGAGCTCGCGCAACGCCTCCTTCAGCGAGGCCTCCGGCATGCCTGCCGCCTCGATCTTCTGCCGCAGCTCCTCGATCTCCTTGGCCTGGTCGTCGTTCTCGCCCAGCTCCTTCCGAATCGCCTTGAGCTGCTCGCGCAGCAGGTACTCGCGCTGGCTCTTGCCCATCTCCGACTGCACTTCCGACTGGATCTTCGAGCCGAGCTCCAGCACCTCGATCTCCTTGACCAGGATGCGGTTCAGATGATCCATTCGGGCGCGGACATCGAGCGTTTCCAGGACCTGCTGCCTGGCGGCCGTAGCCAGCGTCGCCAGACTGGCCGCGATGAAGTCGGCCAGCTTGCCCGGTTCCGAGATGTTCCCGGACAGCGCCTGCAGCTCGTCGGAGAGCAGGGGTGAAAGGGACACCACCTGCTGGAAGTTGTTCTTGATGTTCCGCTGCAACGCGTCCACCTCGAGACGATCGCCGTCGGACACGACCTCCTCCGCGGCGCGCACGGCCGCACGCAGGAAGGGCTCCGAAGCGGTGATTCCGTCCAGGGTGACGCGGGCCAGCCCCTGCACGATGAGCCGCAGGCTGCCATCCGGCAGCTTGAACATCTTGTGAATGTGGGTGATGGTGCCGATACCGTAGAGATCGGCCTGACCCGGCTCTTCGACCGACGCTTCGCGTTGCGTGAAGACCCCGACGAGCTGCTCGCCCTCGACGGCGGCCTCCACCAGCCGCACGGAACTCTCCCGGGCCACCGCCAGCGGCATGAACGCGCCGGGAAACAACACCGTGTCGCGGAGCGGCAGGATCGGCAGCTCCGCCGGAACCGACAGCTCGCGCTCTTCCGGCGGAGACGCCGGCGCGTCCGGACGCGTGGATTCCTCGTTCATCGTGCACCGCCCCGGCGAGGCGACACTCCGGGCAACGAGCTCCGAAGCGCTGCGTCAGCCGACGACATCGGCAAACAATGATACCGCCCCGCGCCGGGCGACATGCACCTCGCGCTCCAGCTCGACCTCCCGGATCGCCTCGCAATCCGTGCAACGCACCGCGAACGGCAATGCACGCAGCCGCCGGCTGGAGATCTCCTTCCCGCACTCGTAGCAGTAGCCGAACGTCCCCTCGTCGAGGCGGGACAGCGCGTCGGCGATCTTGTTCAAGGTCTCCGCCTTCATCTGCAGCAGAGCGAACTCGATATCGTCCTGGATGTCGGCCTCGGAGGTCTCGGCATCGTCGCGAACGTCATGCAGCGGCGCCGCGGCCCCTTCGGCCCGTACATCCCGCATCTTGTGCTGGACCTCCCCGATGATCTCGAGGCGTCGCGCCTCCAGAATGCACCTGAGCTCGTCGTAGCGGGCCTTGTCCATACGGTTCTTCGTCTTCGTGCTCATGATGACGGCTCCTTCCGCCACATCGAAAAGCAAACTGCGTGCCGGCATCGAACCGGCCACAATCACTTAGACGACGACGACCGCTCTTCGGTTTCCCGCAATCGGTCGCCCTCTCCAGTGGACAGGCGTCCGCTGCGAGATCCGCCAGGCGAAGGCGCCACCAACCCCAACGTTGATCCGGGCTGCGCGTTGTGCGAAGCTGAGCCTCCGTAACGAGAAGCCATGGCCAAGCCTGTCTGTCCGCTCTGCGGTCGCCGGCGAGCGCGCCGAGCCTGCCCCGCCCTCGGGGAACAGATTTGCTCCGGGTGTTGCGGCGCCAAGCGACGCAAGCAGATCGCGTGCCCACCGGACTGCGTGTACCTCGAATCGGCGACGACGCATCCCCCCGCCGTCATCCAGCGGCAGCGCGAGCGCGACGGAGGGTTCCTCGTCGCCCTGCTGCACGGCCTGACGGGGCCCCAGCAGCGGCTGACCGCAATGCTCCTCGAGTATCTCGCCGGCGACCGGCCGGACGCCCCCGGCCTCGTCGACGCGGACGTCGAGCAGGCCGCGGCAGCCCTCGCCCGGACCTACGAGACGGCGAGCCGCGGCATCGTATACGAGCACGCCGCCGGCACGGCGGCCGGGCAGAGGCTGGCCCTGGAACTGAAGCAGCTCGTCGAGACCGACCGCACCGACGGCGCCCACCTGTCGGATCACGACACCGCCGGTGTCCTGCGGCGCGTGGAAGCCGGGGCCCACGAGGCTCGGCGCGCGCTCGACGACGGCGACAACGAACGCGCCTGGCTGGCGATGCTCAGACGGATCTGGACGTCGGCGGCCGGCGGCGCGGAGCGCACTCCGTCCGGCGACGCGGCCGGCCGGTCGACGCCAGCCGGACTGATCCTGCCCCCGTAAACGTTCGTGGTGACGAAGCGGCTCGGTGGTATACAATCTCCGTTTCGACCCCTGGGGAGAGACTCAATCCATGGCGAAACGCTGCGAGCTCTGTGGAAAGGGACCCGTCGTAGGGCGCAACGTCAGTCACGCCCACAACGTCACGCGCCGGCGGTTCCAGGCCAACGTCCAATCGGTTCGCGCCGTCGTCGACGGCCGGGTCAAGCGCGTGCGCGTCTGCACCCGCTGCATCCGCTCGAATCGGATCACGAAGGCCGCCTGACCGGACCTCACGTGGCGCGGACCCCAATCACGTCGACCGGCGCACCGGCCGCGATCGGCCCGTACTCGCAAGCCGTCAGGGCCGGCGACCTTCTGTTCGTCTCCGGACAAGTACCGATCGATCCCGAAACCGGGGAGCTGATCGACGGCGGCGTGGCGGCGCAGACTGACCGCGTGCTCCGGAGTCTCGAGGCCATCGTCCGCGCGGCCGGCGCGACGCTCGACGATGTCGTGAAGACGACCGTCTATCTCGCCGACATGAACGACTTCGCGACCATGAACCGCGCGTACGCCACCTGGTTCGCAGCACCGGCCCCGGCTCGCGCCGCCGTCCAGGTGGCGCGTCTCCCGAAGGACGCGCAGATCGAGATCGACGCCATCGTCCGGCTTCCCGGCTGAACCCGCTGCCTACTCCTACGGCTTTCGGTGAACGCGCTCGACGTCGAGCACGCCGGCCACGGCCCGCACGACCTTGATGACGCGCTGCAGGTGCTGCATGTCGCTGATGTCGAACGTCACGCTGATGTGACCGTGCCGGTCCTTGTTGGCGGACGCTTCCACCTTGAGGATGTTGATCCTCCTGTCCGCGAGGCGTGACGTAACATCGGCTATCATGCCGCGGCGATCCTCGACCTGAATGGTGAGGCAGACCGTGAACGTCGACTCGTCGTTCGCCTTGTCCCAGGCAACGTCGATCCGCCGCTCCGGATCGTAGAAGAGGTTCACGACGTTCGGACAGCTCGCGGCGTGGACCGAGACGCCCTTCCCGCGGGTGACGTAACCGACGATCTTCTCCCCGCGGATCGGATTGCAGCAGCCGGCCCGGAACACCATCAGGTCGTCGAATCCCCGTACCTTGATCGTCTCCTGGTTCGGACGAAGCACCCGGCGAACCGCAGACGAAATGGACGCGTCTGCCTTCGGATGCTCGCGCTGCTCACGGGGAATCAGGGCGTCCAGCACGGCGCGGGACGAGACCTTGCCGTAACCGACGGACGCATAGAGGTCGTCCGGCTTCGACGCACCGAGCGCGGCGCAGACCCTGCCGACCGCGTCCGGATCCAGCACCGTCCTGGGCTTGAGATCGAATCGGCGGACCTCCTTCTCGATCAGCTTGCGTCCCAGCTCCACGGCCCGCAGCTTCTCCTCGACGTGGATGAAGTGCTTGATCTTGTTGCGCGCACGCGTGGTGGCCACGACGTTCAGCCAGTCGCGGTTCGGCCTGTTGCCGGCCCGGGTGACCACCTCGACGATGTCTCCGCTCTGCAGCAGCGTCCGCAACGGAACCATCCGGCCATTGACGCGCGCTCCGACGCAGGTATGGCCGACGTCGGTGTGAATCGCGTAGGCGAAATCGATCGGCGTCGCTCCGCGGGGTAACGCCTTGACCTCGCCCTTCGGCGTGAAGGTGTACACCTCCTCCGGATAGAGATCGAGCTTGAGGCTGTGGATGAACTCGCTCGGGTCCGGCACCTCCTGCTGCCACTCCAGGAGTTGCCGCAGCCAGAGGAAGTACTTCTCGTCCGGTTCGGCGCCGACTCGGCCTTCCTTGTACTTCCAGTGCGCGGCGATGCCGTGCTCGGCGATCCGGTGCATGTCCTCGGAGCGGATCTGCACCTCGAACGGCAGCCCGAGATCGCTGATGACCGCCGTATGCAGTGACTGATAGCCGTTCGGACGCGGCATGGCCACGAAATCCTTGAACCGGCCGTGCACCGGCGCCCAGGTCTGATGGATGATGCCGAGCGCGGCGTAGCAGTCGCGCTCCGACTGCGTGATGACGCGGACAGCGAGGAGGTCGTATACCTCGTCCAGGGAGATCTTCTGCCGCCTGATCTTCTTCCAGATGCTGAAGATGCTCTTGATCCGCCCCTCCAGAGCGACGATCGGCACGCCGGCGTCCCGCAACTTCGCCGCGAGCGTGCTCTTGAGACTGTCGACGGTCCGCTCGGTCGCGCGGCGGCGTGCTTCCACCCGCTCCAGAAGCGACTCGTAGCCCGGCGGATCGAGATGGCGGAACGCGAGCTCCTCGAGCTCGTTCTTCACCTTGTTCATCCCGAGACGGTGAGCGATGGGCGCGTAGATGTCGATGGTCTCCTGCGAGATCTTCAGCCTGCGCTCTTCGCGAAGATGATCGAGAGTGCGCATGTTGTGAAGGCGGTCCGCCAGCTTGACGAGGATGACGCGCACGTCGTCCACCATCGCCAGCAGCATCTTCCGGAAGTTCTCGGCCTGCCGCTCCTCGCTCGACGAGAATGGAATCGTGCTTATCTTCGTGACCCCTTCGACGACATGAGCGATCTCCGGACCGAAGACCCCGCGAACGTTCTCGATGGTGGTCAGCGTGTCTTCGACAACATCGTGCAGCAGGCTGGCCGCGATCGTCACGTCGTCGAGGTGCATCTCCGCGACGAGGTGCGCAACCTCCAGCGGGTGCGTGATGTACTGCTCGCCGGACCGGCGGATCTGGCCCGCATGCTCCAGGGCCGAGAACTCGTAGGCCCGATGCAGCAGATCCGCGTCCGTGTCCGGGTTGTACGACCGCACCGAGCCGAGCAGATTCTCGAAGCTGACCATGGGAACCGCAATCCGAACACGACGATACGGGGCGCGCGCAGGAGGGTCAAGAACGCCCTTCCCCGGCGGTTGACTTGCTATTCCTTTTGCTTCACTATATCCATTCGCTTTTTTGGGGGGGACAGGTCGCTGGCGCCGGCCGCCGTGCGACGGCGTGTCGCGTGCGCCCGCTTGGCTGTGCTTCGCCCGCCGGGTGGCCGGGCGAAGCGGCCGCGAGCGGGAGTTTCTCACTTGATGAGGGAGAAGATCATGCAGACGGGACGGACCTTGTTGAGACTGGGCCTCGTTGTGGCGATGGTGATGCCGTTGGTCTCGTGTGGCTTCTTCGACCAGCTCGGCGCCATGCGCACGTTCAAGGAAGCCAACCTCTTCTACGGGCGTGGGGACTACGAGGCGGCGATCGAGGAGTACCAGCACGTGGTCGACGTGGTCAACGACGACCCGACCAGCGAGTTGTCGCAGGCGATGAGCGTGGCGTACTTCTACATCGCCAACTGCTACGACAATCTCTACACGCCGGCGTTCCGGGGCGAGCCGGAGAACGACGCGCTGCTGGACCAGGCGGTGGAGTACTACCGGCTGGCCGCCGACAACATCCCGAACCGGGAGTTCCAGACCTTGTCGATGCAGTACCTCGTGGCCGCCTACGGCCCCGACAAGATGAACGACCCCACGAACCGGGCGCTGCTGTTGCAGGAGATGATCCAGCTCGATCCCGGCAATCCGGACAACTACTTCGTGCTGGCTCAGCTCTTCGAGGAATCCGGGCTGTTCGAGGACGCCGAGACGATCTATCTCGAGGTCCGCAACATGCTGTCCGACGATCCGACGGTCTACCTCCAGCTCGCCGGCTTCTACAACCGCGCCGGCGATTTCGATCAGACCATCGACGCGCTACGGCAACGGGCCGCCATCGAGCCGGACAACCCCGAGGCGTTCTACACGATCTCCACCTTCTACTGGGAGAAGGCGTTCCGGGATTTCCGAATCACTCAGGAAGAGAAGGCCGAGTACGTGTTGGCCGGCATCGAGGCGGCCGACCAGGCAATCGCATTGAACGATCGCTACGTCGACGCGCTGGTCTACAAGAACATCCTGCTCCGGATGCAGGCGAACATGAGCGAGGATCAGGACGAGCAGGACGCACTCATCGCCGAGGCCGACGAGCTCCGTGACCGCGCCCAGCAGATTCAGGACGAGGCGCGTGGCGGCAGCGCCGGCGCTGGCCAGTAGGGGGCACGGAGTACCGCCGCCCTGTTCGTGACGTTACCCGGAAGGCCGGGTGCCGCAACCGCGGCATCCGGCCTTTCTCCGTCGCCCGCACGCACCTGCCCATACCCGAGTCGCCTTTACCGACGTCTGCGCCCCTTGCGGTCGCCGCGGCGACCCTGCCTCGCCCGCTCGCGTGGGGGGTTCGCTGCCCGCGAGGCTGACAGCAGCGCCGATTTCCCTTGCGCGTCCCGTTGCGGCGTGATCGCGGGCCGGCAGTCGTCGGGCCTCCGCCGGGGCACCAGCACGCCGAGACGAGCCGTGGCGCCGCCGGGCGGGGGGCAGTTGCGTTCCGAACTGCTGCACGGGAAGGGGAGAGCGCGGCGGGAGCTACGCCTGGGGCAGGGGACCGGCCGCAAATCTGCGCCCTTGCCGGCCGGAGAGGGGCCTACGAATGACCCGGTACAAAGTGAAGGGGGCCGGAGCCGCATTGGCGAGCGGCGCCGCCCCCCCTCTTTTTTTGGTTTCGCTCTCGGTCGAGAGAGTCGAAATCCGAGTGAGAGACTACCCGACGGGGGCAGCGCCGGCAGCCCGCCGCATGCCCTCGGTGACGATGCCGACCTTCTCGACGCCAGCGCCCCGGGCCGCGTCGATCACGTCGATGATCTCGCCGTAGGTCAGGGACCCGGCACCGGCGATGAACATCGTCTTCTCGCGGCGGGTCTCGAAGATCGAGCGGAGCTCGGACTCGAGCGTCGCCATCTGCATCGGCTGCTGATTCACGGAGATACGCCGATCCGCCGTGTACTCGAGCAGAATCTGACTACTGTCGGTCGCCGCCTGCTGCGCGCCCTGGGTCTCGAGCGGCAGGTTGATGTCCAACCCCCGCTGACCGAGGGGGAGCGCCGCCAGGAAGATGACGATCAGAACCAGCAACACGTCGATGAACGGCGTGATGTTGATCTCCGAATTCGCGTGGGGGTTCGTCGCCTCGGCGACGGCGTCGGCACCGTGGTGCTTCTTCTTCGCCATGTCTATTCACCTCCCGCGCCGCCGACCTGACGCTCGGTGATGAGCGCGACGTTCTCGATGCCCGCCCGCTGCAACTGGTCCAACAGCTCCATCACCGACGAGTACTGCGCGTTGACGTCGGCCTTGACAAGCAGGATCCGTTCCAACTTGCGGTCCAGCGCGCTGTTGATCGAGTTGAGCAGCTCCTGCTGCGTCGTCTGCACGTTGTCCACGAAGTACCGCCCGTCAGAGGTCACGGCGACGGTTGTGTTGTTGTCGTTGTCGGGCTTGTCGCCCGTGTTGGTCGCCTCAGGCAGGGTCAGCGTCACGCCCGCCGTCAACAGGGGCGCGATGAGCATGACGATGATGAGCAGGACCAGCATCACGTCGGCCAGCGGCGTGATGTTGATCTCCGAGTTCAAGCCACCGCTTTTCTCGCCGACTGACATTCCCATGATGAACGCTCCTTGAGCAGAAATACCGCCGGGCGCCCAGGGCGCCCGGCGGTGAGCCCGATCGGATCCCGGAACAGGAACCCGTCTAGGACTTCTTGATGAAGTAGTCGACGAGCTCCGACGAAGAGTTATCCATCTCGACGGCGAAGTACTCGAGGCGGCCGGTCAGGTAATTGAAGAACCAGACGGCCGGAATCGCCACGAAGAGGCCGATCGCGGTCCCGACCAGCGCCTCGGAGATGCCGCCCGACACGGCGCCCAGACCACCGGAGCCCGTGGCCGCGATGCCCTGGAACGCGTTGATGACGCCGAGCGTCGTCGCGAGCAGGCCGACGAACACGGCGGTGGAGCCGATGGTCGCCAGGATGCCCATGCCTCGCTTCAGATCGGACGAGGTGAGCGCCGCGGCGCGCTGAATCGCGCGGTGGACGCTGTCGACCACGTCGTCCTTGTGCAGGTCGACGCCGCTGTCCTGCTGGAACTGGTACTCCTGCAGGCCGGCCAGGACGACCTTGCCGAGGTGGCTGTACCGGTAGTCCTTGGACTGCGAGACGCTGATGGCTTCCTTGAGCTTGCCGTCCTTGAGATGCTTCGCCACCTGCGGCGCGAACAGCTTCGACTGGTTCGTCGCCTGGATGAAGGTGAAGAGCCGCTCGAAGAAGACGCCGACCGACGCCATCGACATGATCACCAGCACGAACATCAGGATCTTGACGGATATCCCCATCTGTTCCCACAACTCAAGAAAGTCCATCTGTTCCTCCTACGGCGAGACGTGAGTTCGTCGCCGCCATTCCATTCGACCGATTCACGAATCCCCGGGCTTACGACAACTGGAAGTTGACCGTCACGGTCATGATGACCGGAACGGGCACACCGTTCAGCAGCGTCGGCGTGTACTGCCACTGCCTCACGGCGTTGATCGCCGCCTCGTCGAGCAACGGGACCGAGCGGAGCACCTGGACGTCGGTGACCGCACCGGTCGGACCGATCACCGCTTCGAGAATCACGACGCCCTGGACGCGCGCCTGCTGCGCCACGGGCGGATAGGTCGGCGGCACGTCCCGGATCTTGGTCGGCGGGCTGATGTTGCCGCCAACGCGGACCGGCTCCGGCGGAGGCGGAGGCGGAGGCGGAGCGGTCGGCAGTCCGCCGACGATACCGGCCACGACACCGCCCGCCAAGCCACCTTCAACGCCCTGCACGCGGTTGATGTCGAAGCCGGTTTCCTCGACGATCTGCTCCGGCGCGACAATCGGCGCCGCGTTCGGATTGACGTCGAGCACCGGCGGGGGCGCGGCCTCGGCGGCGGCCGGGGGCGGGGGCGGAGGCGGAGGCGGAGGCGGAGGAGGCGGCGCCGCCACGAACGCCATCATCGACGCAGGCGTCGGCAATGCGTCCATAGCCATCAGCGGGACGATCACGATCGCGCCGATCGCGCCCACGTGCGCGAGGACCGACAGCGGCAGCGTGTACCACTTCCGCGCACCGACCATGATGGATGGGTTCGAGATTTCCCCGAACATCGCCGGCTCGGCCTTTTTGGCCGGTGCCGGTGCCCTCTTCGCCGGGTTGCTCTGCTTTCTCGTGTCAGCCACAGCACGCCTCCTGGCCTGCTCGATTGCTCGGACGCCGCTTCGGAAGCGCCGATTATAGCAGGCCGCTACTCCGTGTCAACGAGCCGAACAACATGCCCCTCACCGGATGTTAGACACCGGAAGAACCGAAACGGACCATCCAACATTCCACCGCGCGAGCCCTCCCCGAAACCCGGGTGCCGGGCTCGCGCTGCTCGCCGTCCGACGACCCCGCCGCGCAGGGTGCGGCATCTTAACCGCCCGGCAAGGGAGCGTCAACCCCGGCAGTCAGTGGTGGAACCCGCGTAGCGCCGTATCGCCGCTCGATGGCGCGGGCTCTCGGCGCGGGCTGCCGGCTATTGCATCCACCCGACCACGAGCGGCGCGAAAATCACGGCGACGATGGTCATCAGCTTGATGAGAATGTTGAGACTCGGCCCCGACGTGTCCTTGAACGGGTCGCCGACGGTGTCGCCGATGACCGCCGCCTTGTGCGGCTCCGACCCCTTGCCGCCGTGATGCCCCTCCTCGATGTACTTCTTGGCGTTGTCCCACACGCCGCCCGCGTTGGCCATCATCAGGGCCATCAGCACGCCGGTGACGAGGGCGCCGGCCAACAGCCCGCCGAGTCCCGACACGCCCAGCAGGAAGCCGGTCAGCACGGGCGCCAGAACCGCGATGAACCCGGGCGCGACCATCTCCCGAATCGCGGAGCGGGTGGAGATTTCGACGCAACGCGCCGAATCGGGCTCGGCCTCGCCCTCGAGCAGCCCCTTGATCTCGCGGAACTGCCGGCGGACCTCCTCGATCATGTCGTTGGCCGAACGTCCGACCGCGTTCATCGTGAGCGCGGAGAAGAGAAACGGCAGCATGCCACCGAGCAGCATGCCGAGCAGAACGTTCGGATTGTCGAGAGCGAGGCTCAGGAGACGCGGGTCGAAGGCGGACGCTCCGCCCGCCTCGAGAACCGCGGCATCGGCTGTCGTCCGGAACGTGCTGAACAGCGCCAGGGCGGTCAGCGCCGCGGATCCGATGGCGAAGCCCTTCCCCATGGCGGCGGTCGTGTTACCGACCGCGTCGAGGGCGTCCGTTCGCTCGCGCACGAAAGCCTCCTGCCCGCTCATCTCGGCGATGCCCCCGGCATTGTCCGCCACCGGCCCGTAGGCGTCGACGCCCAGACTGATCCCGAGCGTCGAGAGCATCCCTACCGCGGCGATCGCGATCCCGTAGAGCGCCGCCAGCGCGAAGCTGACGTAGATCGCCAGGCAGATGATCAGGATGGGGATCGCACACGACATCATCCCGACGCCGAGGCCGGCGATGATGTTGGTGGCCGGTCCCGTCTCGGACTGCTGCGCGATCTTGTGGGCCGGCGGCTTGTCCTTGCCGGTGTAGTACTCCGTCACGTGACCGATCGCCACGCCGGAGACGACGCCGGCCACTACGCACCAGAGCACCGCCAGCGGGATGTCGAGCGCCGTGACGAGTCCCCCTGCCCCCAGGAAGACGAGTACCGACGCCACGAGCAGACCGCGCTGCAGGGCGCTCCCGATCTTCGTCTCGTCGTCGGTGTTCACCACGAACGTGCCGAGCATGGAGGAGAGAATGCCGACCCCCGCCAGCAGGATCGGGAAGACGACGAGCGTCGACTGCAGGGCGCCGAACCCTGCCTCGTCCACTCCCCACAGCGCGTTCGCGGACGGCGCCGTGAGCGCCCAGGCGAGCGCTATGGAAGAGATGATGCTGCCGACGTACGACTCGAACAGGTCCGCCCCCATGCCGGCGACGTCGCCGACATTGTCGCCGACGTTGTCGGCGATCGTGGCCGGGTTGCGGGGGTCGTCCTCGGGAATCCCCGCTTCAACCTTGCCGGACAGGTCACCCGCCACGTCGGCCGCCTTCGTATAGATTCCGCCGCCCACGCGGGCGAACAGGGCGATCGACGAGGCGCCCAGAGAGAACCCGAACAGCGACTCGACGGCGCTGGCTCCCGCCCCGCTCAACCCCCCGTACAGGTAGTAGAGGAAGGCAATGCCGAACGTGCCGAGCGCGACGACGGTCAGCCCCATCACCGCGCCGCTGGAGAACGCGACGCGCAACGCGCTGGAAAGGCTCGTCGTGGCCGCGTGCGTCGTGCGAACCGCGGCGCTGGTGGCGGTCTGCATGCCGATCCACCCCGCCGTCGCCGAGAGCACGGCGCCGGCGAGAAACGCCACCCCGGTCAACAGCGCGTTGCCCGGCAGCAACAGCACGAGCGCCAGGAACATGACGCCCACGAAGCCGGCCAGCACCGTGTACTCCGTCTTCAAGAAGGCCATCGCGCCGCTGCGAATCAGCGCGGCAATGCGCTGCATCCGCTCGGTTCCCGGCTCGAGGCGGTTGATCCGACCAATCAGAAGGAACGCGAAGGCCGCCGCCGCGACCGGCATCCCGAACCCGAGCACGTAGTACAGTTGCTGCTCCATTCACCCCTCTGCCGCACGGTGGCGTCCCTGCGCCGCCGTTCAAGACTCATCGACCAGGCAGGCGCTCGACCGACGCCTCAGGCCTGCCGCTTCTCCTGCTCGATCTGCAGGCGCCCGGCCAGCGCCATGCCGCCCGTGAGGAACACCTGCAACCCTTCCTGCACCGTCAGCGACGGAAACGAGACGACCGCCCGCGGATAGATGTGGACGTCCCCGAAGTAGACGTGGTTGGTCGGCACGTAGACCGCGACGTGCGCGCCCGCCTCGTCCTGTCCCTCGATGGTGAACTCATTCGTCAGGAAGCCGAGCACCAGCCCCCGCTTCGGATCGTCCACCAGCACGACCCGCTTGAAGCCGAGCTGGTTGTCCGGCGAGAAGGCCTCGACGAGCTGCTTGACCGGCGAGTAGATCCCGCGGAACACGGGCAGCTTCATCAGATAGGCTTCCCCCCGGCGCAGCATCCGCTCCCCGAGCACGTTGGTCGCGAACGCCCCGACGGCGACCACCAGCAGCAGGAGCGTCGCCAGGCCGAAGCCCGGAATCTCCCGGCCGATCAACCGCACGTACACCGGTCCCATCACGCCGTCGATGAACTGGAACAGCCAGACGAACGCCGCCACGCTGATCACCAGCGGCACGATCACGACGAAACCCGCGATCAGACTGCGGCGCAGCCACTGCATCGGTCTATGGCTCGACGTTCCATCACGACCCGAGGACCCAGACCAGGGCCAGACACCCGAGCACCAGGCGATAAACGGCGAACGGGTCGAGTGAATGACGCGCGACGTACTGCATGAAGTACTTCACCGCGGCGTATCCCACTGCCGCCGACGAAACCACTCCCACCGCCAGCAGAGCCAGATCGCCGGACGGCACTCCGTGTCCCGCCAGATCGAGCGCCGCCTTGGCGCCCGCCGCGAGGATGGCCGGCATGCCGAGAAGAAAGGCGAACCGGGCCGCCCGCTCGCGGCGGAGACCGAGCAGCATCGCCACGATCAGGACCGCACCCGACCGGGAGACCCCCGGGATCAATGCCGACGCCTGGGCACAACCGAGCCCGAGCGCCTCCAGCGGCCGGAGTGTCGTCTCGTCGCGGCCTCGCGACCCGACGCGCTCGGCGGCCAGCATCATCACCGCACCGACCGCCAGACTCACTCCCGCCACCGTGACGGTGCGCAGAGCGCCCGTCACCAGATCGGCCAGCGCCATGCCGACGACGGCAATCGGCACGGTCCCGATCGCGATCGAACGGACGAGAGCAGCCGAATCGCCCGGCCCGCCCAGCCACGTCCGCGGCATCGCCGCGGCGCGCGTCAATTCCACCACGTCCCGGCGATAGTAGGCCGCCACGGCGAGCAACGTACCGATATGGCATGCGACGTCGAACGCCAGACCGAACCGAGCCTCGGTCTCCCAGCCGAAGAACGCCCGGGCGAGCAGCAGATGCGCCGAGCTCGATATAGGCAGGAACTCCGTCAGCCCCTGAACCGTCCCTAGCAACGCGGCTTCCAACGCGGTCACGGATCGCAGCGCCCGAACATCCGGTCGCGTTCTTCTACGAAGCCCGGGCGCGCCGCGAGCGCCGTCTGGATCGCTGCGGGGTCTCCTGCTGCGGCTGCTGCGGCGGTTTCTCCTCCGCCACCGCGCGCACGGTCCGCTGCACCCTCGCGCTGCGCCGTTCGGTGATCGCGAGGGCGATCATCGCCGCCACGAAAATCGTAGAGTACGTGCCGCTCAGAACGCCCACCAGCATCGTGAAGGCGAAACCGCGCAGCACCTCGCCGCCGAGCACGTACAACGCCAGCACCGCGAACCCGGTCGTGCCCGACGTGATGACGGTGCGCGCCAGGGTCTGGTTGATGCTGGTGTTCACGAGATGGCCGAACGTGTCGCGCCGCATCAGCCGCAGGTTCTCCCGTACCCGGTCGAAGACCACGATCGAGTCGTTGACCGAATAACCCGTGATCGTGAGCATCGCCGCCACCACGTTCAGCGACAGCTCGTAGCCGAAGAACGTCAGCAGCGAGAGCGTGACGGCGATGTCGTGCACGACCGCGACGACTGCGCCGACCGCGAAGCTGAAGCGGAACCGCAGGCCGATGTAGACGAGAATGCCGGCCATCGCGAAGACGAACGCGTTGATGCCGCGGCGCTGCAACTCCTGTCCGATGACCGGACCCACCAGCTCCTGGCTGATGACCTCGAACTCGCCGAGGTTGCTGGCGCGCAACGCGTCGACGACCTCGTTCGCGCCGGCCTCCAGACTTGCGCCGACCTCCGGCCCGGACAGGGGAAGGCGCACGAGGACCTCGTTGTCCCCCACATCCCCGTACTGCTGAACGACCTTCTCCTCCACGCTGGCGAGGGCGTCGCGGACGGCCCCCTCGCCGGCCGGCTGCTCGAATTGCAGCACGATGAGGGAGCCACCGGAGAAGTCGATCCCGAGGGGCAGCCCGCCCCGCGTGAACAGCACGACGATGCCCGCCACGACCACGAGCGCGGACAGGCCGAACGCCTGCCAGCGGCGCGCCACGAAATCGATGCGGGGGGTTTTGAACAGCGCCATCTCAGATGCTCAGCGTCGCGACGCGGCGACGGGACAGGACGGTCTCGAACAGCGATCGCGAAACGAAAACGGCCGTGAACACGTTCGACACGAGACCGAAGAACAACGTGGTCGCGAAGCCCTTGATGGGCCCGGACCCGAACTGGAACAGGAAGGCCGCCGCGATCAGCGAAGCCACGTGGGTGTCGATGATCGTCAGCAGCACGCGGTCGAACCCTGCCGCCACCGCCGACCGGACGCTCTTCGCCGAGCGCAGCTCTTCCTTGATGCGCTCGAAGATCAGCACGTTGGAGTCGACCCCGATGCCGATGGTCAGGATCAACCCGGCGATGCCGGGCAGCGTCAGCACCGCCTCGATGTAGGCCATGCACGCCATCAGGATGAGCAGGTTCAGCACCACCGCGACCACGGCGTTGATGCCGGCGAGCTTGTAGTACGCGAGCATGAAGAACGCCACGAGCACGAGCCCGGCGATGGAAGCGGCGACCCCCGCCCGAATCGAATCGGCACCGAGAGTCGGGCCGACGGTCCGTTCCTCCAGGTACGTGAGCGACGCGGGCAGCGCGCCGGACCGCAGCGTGATCTGCAGATCCTCGGCCTCCTGCTGAGAGACGCCCGTGATCTGGCCGCTGTCGGTGATTCGGCCCTGGATGGTCGGCGCCGACCGAACCTGCCCGTCGAGGATGATCGCCAGCCCGCGGCCGAGGTTGGCGCTGGTGATGTCACCCATCTTGACGGCGCCCTCGCGGTTGAGGGTGAAGCTCACCGCGGGCTGGTTGAACTCGTCGAGCGACGGCCGCGCGTTGCGCAGGTCGCGGCCCGTCACCGCGGCCACCCGCCGCACCAGGTAGTAGAACGGCTCGGTACCGGCGGCGGACGGCTGGGTCGCAATCTCCATGTCCGGCGGGACCACCCCGTTCCTCGCCTGCAACAGCGCCTCGCGGCTCGGCGAGGGCCCCTCCTCGACGAGCTTGAGCTCGAGCAGCGAGGTGGACCGGATGAGCGCCTTCGCCCGCGCCACGTCGGAGACGCCCGGCAGTTGCACGAGGATCTGGTCGCCCCCGATTCCGTGCGGCGCGACGATGGGCTCGGAGACCCCCAGCTCGTTGACCCGGCGCTCGATGGTCTGGAGCGCCTGGCGGACCGCCTCCTCGCGCAGGGAGGCGGTCACCGGACCCCGCATCCGGAAGGTGTACGTCCCGCCCGCGCCCGGCTCTCGATCATAGGACGCAGCCAACCGTTCGTCGGACAACTGGCGGAAGGCCGGATCCCGTTCGCCCGGCACGCCCTCGACCCGGATGGTCGTGGCATCGACCGGAATCACGGTCGCGGCGTCCATTCCCTGAAGGGACATCTGCTCGCCGAGCTGCTCGGCGGCCGTCTCCGTCTCCACCTGCAGCGCGTCGCTGGTCTCCACGCGCAGGACGAGATGGGCGCCGCCCTTCAGATCGAGGCCGAGACGGATCTGGTCGCCCGGCGGGTAGACGCCCCAGGCGGCCAGCGCGGTGACCGCCACGATTGCGAGCAACTTCCACTGCAGGTTCTTCTGCATGGCGTCCCCTAGGAGCCGCTCCCGTCCTGCACCACGGGATCCTGGCCCTGATAACCGCCGATGGCGCTGCGTGCGATCTCGATCCGCACGCGGTCGGCGATCTGCACCTGCACGGACTTGTCGTGCAGCTTCGTGATGGAACCGTAGATGCCGCTGGTCGTGACGATCTTCTCACCGACCTTCAGCGCGGCCTGGAATTCCCGGATCTTGTTCTGCCGCCGCTTCATCGGCAACCAGATGATCACGTAGAAGATGCCGAGGATCAGAATCAGCGGCAGGAACTGGATGAACGGCCCCGGCTGCTGGCCGGCCGGCTGGCCCATGGCGAGCAGCGCGTCGATGTCGTGCGGACTCATTGGTGCGTCAATGCTTCCGGGGTTCCCGGTCTCTGCCGGCGGCGGTACGCGTGGTGGAAGGCTTGCCGGAACCGTTCGAAACCGCCCGACTGGATAGCGTCCCTGATCCGCCGCATCGTGTCAAGGTAGAAGTGCAGATTGTGGACGGTGTTGAGCACGGCGCCGGTGATCTCCTTCGCCACGTGCAGGTGGCGCAGGTAGGCCCGGGAGAAGTGGGAGCACGTGTAGCACGCACAATGGGGATCGACCGGGCGGTCGTCCTCCGCGCAGGCGGCGGCCTTGATGGAGAGCGGTCCGCGCCCGGTGAAGAGTTGCCCGTTGCGCGCGTTGCGGGTCGGCAGCACGCAGTCGAACAGATCGATCCCGCGGGCTACCGACTCGACCAGATCGTCCGGCATGCCGACCCCCATCAGATACCTCGGCCGGTCGGACGGCAGCAGGACGGCAGCAGCGCCTGCCACGTCGTGCATCACGTGCGTCGGCTCTCCCACGCTCAAACCGCCTATCGCGTAGGCGTGGAAGCCGAGCGCGATCGTCTCGCGCGCGCTGCGCTCGCGCAGCGCCGGATACATGCCGCCCTGCACGATGCCGAACTGAAGCTGCCCCGGGGTCGTCATCGCGGCGCCGGCGCCGAGCGGCGAACCCGACAGCAGGTCGTGACGTTCCCGCGAGCGCCGTGCCCACCGCAGGGTCCGCTCCATGGAGAGACGCGCCTCCTCGACAGACGCCGGCCAGGGCGTGCACTCGTCGAACGCCATCGCGACGTCGCTGCCGAGCCGGGCCTGAATCTCGGTGGCGCTCTCCGGCGTCAACTCGTGCTCGCTGCCGTCGAGGTGCGACCGGAAGCGCACGCCTTCCTCGCCGATGACGCGGCGCGCGGCCAGACTGAAAACCTGGTAGCCGCCGCTGTCGGTCAGGATCGGCCCCGTCCACCCCATGAAGCGATGCAGCCCGCCCCGCCGGGCGATGAGCTCGTCGCCCGGTCGCAGGTGCAGATGGTACGTGTTGGCCAGCACCATGCCGGCGCCGGCCGCAACGAGATCCCGCGGCGTCACCCCCTTGACCGCGCCCGCGGTCCCGACGGGCATGAACGCCGGCGTCTCGACCGCGCCGTGCGGGGTCAGCAGACGGCCGCGGCGCGCGCGGCCGTCACGCGCCTCCACCTCGAACACGGCCATCTGCGTCATCCCGGTCACGTATACTACAAGCCACCTGTGGGGCGGCTTCGCGTTGGCGTCATCTACGGCGGCCGATCGAGCGAGCACGAAGTGTCGCTCGCATCCGCGGCAGCCATATTCAGGCACATCGACCGCGACCGCTACGAACCGATCCCGCTCTTCATCGACAAGTCCGGGCGCTGGACGGTTGCGGACCGACCGCCGGAAATCGAGTCCGCGGGCGAGGTCATCGACGACGCCCGCAACGCTTCGAGCCTGCCGGCGGAACGGCGCACCGAGGTGCATCTGGTCGCCCATCCGACACCGAGCCCCCTCCTGACCATCGACCGGGATCCGGGTCCGCGGGCGTCCGCGGCAACTCGCGCGACGGGCCGGGCAAGCGTAGCCGAGCTCGCACTCGACGTCGCGTTTCCGATCGTCCACGGACCGTTCGGCGAGGACGGCACCCTGCAGGGGCTGCTGGAGCTGGCCAACGTGCCCTACGTCGGCGCCGGCGTTCTGGCCTCGGCCGTCGCCATGGACAAGGCGGTGGCGAAGGTGCTCTTCACGGCGCATGGACTGCCGGTGGTCCCGGGCCGCGTGGTCGGAGGCGTCGAATGGGAGAACGACCCCGGCGGGGTCCTCGAGCGACTCGAAGCCGGCCTCGGCTACCCGGTGTTCGTCAAGCCGGCGAATCTCGGATCGAGCGTCGGCGTCTCCCGCGCGACCGACGCGGGAACGTTGCGCTCCGCGCTCGACAAGGCGTGGACCTTCGACGACAAGCTCCTCGTCGAGAATGCGGTGCCCGCTGCGCGGGAGATCGAAGTGTCCGTACTCGGCAACGAGGCCCCCGAGGCGTCGGTGCCGGGCGAAGTGATCCCGCCTCCCGGCGGGTTCTACGACTACGATGCGAAGTACCTGGACGACCGGTCCAGGATCGTCATTCCGGCCCCGCTCTCCGCGAAGCGTACGGCGCAGGTGCGCGCGCTGGCCCTCGACGCATACCGCGCCCTCGACTGCGCCGGCATGGCGCGCGTCGACTTCCTGCTGGACGAATCCGGCGACCGGCTGTACGTAAACGAGGCGAACACGCTGCCCGGGTTCACCGCGATCAGCCAGTACGCCAAGCTGTGGGAGGCGTCGGAATTGTCGTACCCGGCATTGATCGACCGCCTGATCGATCTCGCGATCACGCGTCATCGGCGCCGGCGGCGGCTGCGCTCGAGCCTGACGGACAGTTGACTCACTGTTGGCCGGCGCCCGTGAGCGGCTGGACGCCGTCCCACACGAGGACCCGGTCGATCCGGTCTCCGGTCTGCAGCGCATCCGCGGCTTCCATCCCCGCGACGACACGACCGAACGCCGTGTAGCGACCGTCGAGCCGAGGCCGCGGCGCGAGGGTGATGAAGAAGCGGCTGCCACCCGTATCCGGCCGATCGCGCGCCAGCCCTACCGTGCCCCGGAGAAACGGTAGCTGGCTCGGCTCGTCGCGGAGCGTGAAACCGGCTCCTCCCTTGTCGTCGCTCCGGGGGTCCCCGCTGTACGCCGCTTCCCCCGGTTCGACGCGGTAGAACATCAACCCGTCGAAGAAGCCCTGGCGTGCGAGAGTGGTGAAGCTCTCCGCGGTCAACGGCGCGTCCAGCACGGCGAGCTCGATCTCGATGGTGCCGCGAGCCGTCTCGATGTAGACGTGCGGCGATACCTGCGGATTCGTCAGATGCGGTGCCGCGTGGTCCACGCGTCGCAGCCCCTGCGCCGGCCGGATCGCCGCCGCGGGATCCGACTCCGGATTCATGCGTGCGAGATGCTCCGCCGCGCGGACGCGAACCGGCCAGTCCCGGTCTGCCAGCGCGGCGCCGAGCGTCTCCCGCGCCGTATCGCTGCCGTACGCGGCCAGCGCATCGACGATCGCCGCACGGGCCAGGAACGATGCGTCCGGCTCGGCCGCTTCGTAGGCGGCGGCGAGCGCAGCCTCGGCGACCGGCGGCCGCAGCTCCCCCAGCAGGCGCGCTGCGGTCGCGCGAACGACGACATCGGGGGTCTCCAGCCGGTCGAGCAGCAGGCTCGCGGTCCCGGTCGGCTCTCCGGCGGCCAGCACCTCGAGCACCGCCGGCAGCACCCGCTGATCGTCGTCGTTCAGCATCGCCTCCAGCGCGGCTCCGGCCGCCCCCGGGCTGGCGTGGCCGAGGCCTTCGGCGGCGGCCGCCCGGACCCGCCAGTCGGGATCCGAACCGAGGCCGGACAGGACGAGCAGGAACCGTTGCGGGTCCGCCCGCGAAAGCGCCCGGACCGAAGCGGCTCGCAGCGGCGGCCACGGGTGTCCGAGCAATTCGACGAAGACCTCGATCGACGCCCGGCTCGCGTGATTCGCCAGCGCGTCCACCGCCGCCCGCCGGAGCTGCCGATCCAGCGCCGCGATGCGGACGAAGCGGTCGAGTTCCTCGGCGGCGCGCGGGTCGTCCATCTCGCCGAGCGCCCGGAGGGCGCTGAGCACCACTGCCCGGCCTCGGCGCTCCAGGCTGAGAAGGTCGATGAGCGCTTCCGTCCCACCCGGATCGGCCAGCCTGCCGAGCCCTTCGGCCGCGAGCGCCGGGCCGACGCTGCCCCGGACGCCCGCGAGGGTCACGAGCGCGGGCAGGGCCCGCTCGTCTCCCGTCCTCCCCAATGCGTAGGCGACCGGCCACCACCAGAGGATCGGCCGCGAATCCTCGCCGAGCACCGCTGCGGCCAGCGGCTCGAACGCCTGCAGCTCGCCGAGCGCGTAGAGGCCGAGCCTGAAGGCCTCGACCGAGGCGCCCTGCGGGTACGTCATGTCGTCCGGGTCGAGGTCGTACGCCGACGTCACATGGCGTCGAACCATGGCTCCGATCGCGGGGGCGGCGGAGTCCGCGCCGAGTCGAGCCAGTGCCTGCGCCGCGCGGCCCTGGACGGGAGGCGCGGGATCGTCGAGGGCGTCGACCAGAACGTCCACCGCGCCCGTGTCGCCGATCAGGCCGAGGCCGAACGCCGCCATCTGGCGCACCTCCGGCTCCGGGTCCGCCAACAGCCCGGCCAGCGCGTCGACGCCGGCCGTGAGCCCGACGCGCCCGACGGCCAGCGCCGCCCTGCGCCGCAGGTGCGCTTCCGGCGCCTCGAGCAGGGCCAGCAGGTCCGCGCGGGGCGGAGCCGGCCCCGTCGCCGGCGGCGGCGAAACGGAGGCGCCGGGAGAGGGAGCCGGGTCGGCGAGCCGGCGCTCGTCCTCGAGCCTCAGAATCCAGGACATGAGATCCGCGGGCTCGGGAGAACGCGGGACGGCAACCGGCGGCGAGGACGCGCACCCCGCGACGAGAACGAGACAGGCGGCCAGCGATGCGCGCTGCATTGGAGCGATATCGGCGAGCACCGGCATCATAGCACGCGCATTGTCTATACTCGCGTGAGGTGGACTTTCGGCATATCGCGATCGAGGGCCCGATAGCCGCCGGCAAGTGCGCCCTCACCGAGCGTCTCGCGGCGCGGCTCGACGCCGGAGTGGTTCTGGACGACACGGAGAACCCGTTTCTCGCCGACTTCTATGCAGGCCGCGCCGGCGCGGCCTTCCAGGCCCAGCTCTTCTCCCTGCTGGCGCGCCATCGGCAGCAGATCGGGCTGCGGCAGTCCGATCTCTTCAACCGCCTGACCATCTCCGACTACCTGTTCGACAAGGACAAGATCTACGCGCACCTCAACCTCGACGACAACGAGCTCTTCATCTATCAGCGGCTCTACGACCTGCTGGCTCCGGACATCGTCACACCGGACCTCGTGATCTACCTCCAGACCCCCACCGACCTCCTGCGGAAGCGGGCGCGCGCCCAGGCAGGGGGCGACGACACCGAAGCCGCGCCGGATGACCGCTATCTCGGCGAGCTCAACGAGGCCTACCATCACTTCTTCTTCCACTACACCGCTACACCCTTGCTCGTGGTGGAGATGTCCGGTTTCGATCTCGCGTGGGGCGAGCGGACGCTCGACGATCTGCTGAAGCAGATCGAGGGCATGGGCGGCCGCACGCGGTACTACGTGCCGCGCACAACGGTGTAGCGGCACCCTACGCCACGGAAGCGGATCCGTCGCATGGTCACCCGGTCCCCCGCCTGCCCGCAGCCCGAAGATCCGCTTTCCTACCTCTTCGGCCTGCAGCGGTTCGGAATCAAGCTCGGTCTCGGGAACATGCACGCGCTCACCGCGGCGCTCGCGCATCCGGAACGGCACTTCCGGTCGGTGCTGATCGCCGGCACCAACGGCAAGGGCTCGGTTGCCGCGATGGTGGAGCGGGGGCTGCGGGCGGCGGGATACTCCACCGGCCTCTACACTTCGCCTCACCTGATCGATCTCAGCGAACGGTTCGCCCTCGACGGCCGTGCCGTGGACGGCGCCGCCCTCCTGAAGGAAGCGGAGCATATCCGGGCGACGATCGAGAGGCTCCGCGCATCCGGGCGGCTCGCCCATCCACCCACGTTCTTCGAGGCGACCACGGCTCTGGCGCTCTCCCTCTTCCGGCGCCGGGAGATCGACATCGCGGTCCTCGAGGTGGGCATGGGCGGCCGCTTCGACGCCACCAACGTGGTCCGCCCGCAGGCCGTCGGCATCCCGTCCATCGATCTCGATCATCAACAGCACCTGGGTGCGACGCTTGCCGAAATCGCCTTCGAGAAGGCGGGAGTCATCAAGCCGCACACCGTGGTCGTGAGCGCGGAGGAGAAGGCGGAGGCCCGAGACGTGCTGCTGCGGGCAGCGGCCGCGCGGGGGGCCCGGTTCATCGACGCCGGGTCGGAGGTGGACGCGCGCTGGCGCATCGACGCCGGGGTCACCCGGATCGAGAAGCTGAGAACGCCCCGTGCGAGCTACGGTCCCCTGCGCTTCGCGCTGCGAGGACGGCATCAGCTCCGCAACGCGGCGGTGGCGGTGCGACTGCTGGAAGAGCTGTCGCCTGGCGGGGGGCCATCGTCCCGCACCGCGATCGAGCAGGCCCTCGCGAGCGTGCAGTGGCGCGGGCGCCTGGAGTGGGTCGACTGCGCCGCCGGAAGACGCATCCTCGTCGACCCGGCCCACAACGTGGCCGCCGCCGAGGCCCTCGGCGCCTACGTGACCGAGATCTGCCCAACCGGCCTGCCGTTCGTGTTCGGCACGCTCGCCGACAAGGACGGGGCCGGCATGCTGGCCGCGCTCGGCAACGCCGTGAGCAGGATCATCTGCACCCCGATCGCCAACCCGCGGGCGAGGCCCGTGCGGGATCTAGCCGCAGCGGCTCGCGCCACCCGGCCCGACGTGCCGGTCGAGTTCGCCGCCTCGCCAATCGCCGCGCTCACTTCCGCCTGGCGGACCGGGCCCGTGGCGGTGGTCGCCGGCTCGATGTATCTCGTGGGCGAGGTCCTGCACGCCTTCGACCGGGGTCGCCTGGGCCCGCGGGCCGGTCCCAAGCAGGAGTAGAATGGATTTCTGGATGCGTGCAGTCGCGGGAACCGATGGCCGGACCATTTTCGCCACAGGGGGCGCCTCACGGCCGCCCTGGCGGTTGCCGCGGCGCTTGATCGGACTGGCGGCCGTCGTGCTGCTGCCCGACACGGCGGCGGCGCAGCTCTTCCCGAGCCTGCCTTTCGACCACAGGCAGTTCAATCTGCAGATGATCAGCGCCAACCATCTGCGCCTGACAGGCGAGGTGGAGATCGAAGGCGACACCTACGACTTCTACGCCGACCAGGTCGACATCTACCTGGACGATTCGGGAGAAGCTCCGGAGGACTCCGCGAACGAGACACCGCCCGCCGCCGGCGCCGGTCCAGACAGCGAGGATCCGGCCGGCGACGACACGAGCGACGACGGGACCGAGACACCCGCGCTCCGGCTGGTCGCCTCCGGGAACGTCGTCTTCTCCGCGCCCGAGGTCCGTCTCTCCGCGGATCGGGTGGAGTACTGGACGGACGATCAGCGGGCGGTCTTCCACGAGGCGCACGGCTGGATCGACCTGGGTGAGGAGGTAGATCGGAGCATGTTCGGGACCCAGGAGCCGGACCTGCTCTTCCACGGTCAGATGATCGAGCGGATCGGTCCCCGGAGCTACCGGATCACTAAGGGCGCGTTCACGAGCTGTCTCCAGCCGACGCCGCGGTGGCAGCTCGTCGCGACGTCGCTGACCCTCAACCTCGACAGCTACGCGTGGATCCTGCACCCGGTGCTCAAGGTGAAGGGCGTGCCGGTGTTCTACATGCCCGGCCTGCTCTACCCGATCCAGGAGGACGGCCGCGCCACAGGAATCCTCATGCCGACGTACGGGGCCTCGACCTATCAGGGATCGAGCCTCAGCAACGCCTTCTTCTGGGCGATCGACCGAAGCCAGGACGCAACGTTCTATTACGACTGGTTCACGCAACACGGCGGCGACGGGCGGGGCGCCGAGTACCGCTACACACGCGGCGGAGGGTCGCAGGGCGACTTTCGCATGTATCGCCTCTTCGAGCCGGAAGCCGATATCGCGTACCGGGGAGAGACGCGCACGCGGCCGGAGCGGCGGAGTTACGAGCTCAGGGGCAACGCGCGGCACGGGCTCCCGGGCGACTGGACCGCTCGCGCCCAGGTGGACTATTTCACCGACATCACCGTCCGCCAGACCTATCACACCAACGTCTTCGATGCCTCCAACTCACGGCGCACCGCGTCGGGCAACCTGAGCGGCCCGGTGGGGGATTTCGAGCTGAGCGGCACCTACGACCTCAACGAGACCTTCTTCGGCGGCACCGACTCGGCGCTGAACGGCGCCGGACCGCGCATCGGGTTCGGCCGGGGCAAGACCGAGCTCCTCGGAACGCCGATGTACTTTTCCTTCGACGCCGAGTACGCCCGCCTGCTGCGACAATCGCGCCGAGTGCGGGACGAGATGGCCATCGAGCTCGATTCGGGCCTCAGCCGCTTCGACCTCTACCCGATGCTGCAGATCCCGTTCAACCGCTGGCCGTTCCTGAAGATCGACTCGACCGCGGCCTGGCGCGCCACGTACTGGAACGAGAGCATCACCGGCGAAGAGCAAGTCGACATCGGGGTGGGCCGGCAGTTCTACGAGCTGTCGACGCGCGCGACCGGTCCCTCGTTCGTCAAGATATGGGACACGCCGGACAGCGAGTACTCGGAACGGATGAAGCACCTCATCGAGCCGTGGACGGGCATCTCGCGCGTCAGCCCCATCGACGACTTCGACCGCATCGTGCGCATTGAGGGCATCGATTCCATCGTCGGCAACGTCTGGCGCGTCGAGTACGGACTCGACACCCGCCTGTACGCCAGGGTCTTCGAGGGCGGGCCGGAGTCGGTCGCGAGGGAGATCCTCTCCGCGTCCGTGACCCAGAGCTACTACACCGACGAGAACGCCGCGCAATACGACCGCAGCTTCCGGACGAGCTTCAGCGGCACGCCGCCGAGCAACTATTCGCCGATGTCGGTGATCGTGCGCGCGGAGCCCACGCGCAATATCGGCGGCACGTTGCGCATGGAGTTCGACCCGGACTTCGCGCGGCGGGCGTACGTGCCTCTGTTGCGCGCCGGAGCGATGCGGACCGTATCCGCGGAGGGAAGCTACGAGGTCGGCGGCTGGATCTCGACGAACGGGGGTTGGAGCCAGCGTCGCTTCATCGAGGGCCTCCCCGGGTTCGACAACCCTGCCCGACTGGACAACTACATCAACTCCTCGACGTCGTTTCGCACGCCGGACAACGAGTTCGGCGGGGTGTACAACTTCAACTACGACATCCGGCGCGGGCGCTTCCTGGCCCAGATGATCCGCCTGTACTACAACGCGCAGTGCTGCGGCCTGCGCGTGGACTACCAGGTGTTCAACTTCGAGGGACTGGGCACCCGGGCGCTCATCGAGCAGGACCGGCGCTTCACCGTGTCTTTCACGCTGGCCGGCCTGGGAACGTTCACCAACAACTTCGGCGGCGCCGGAGGCCGCTATCGGTAGAAGTGCCGTCGCGGCGCCGCAGACAATCGCGAGGCGCCGATGACTCAGCACGTGCTGGTGACCGGGGCGGCCGGCTTCGTCGGCAGCCATCTCGTCGCACTGCTCCGCGCCGAACAGCCAACGCCGCAGGTGGTCGGGTGGCGGCGTCCGAACCCGGACGGCGGCAAACCGCGGCAGCCCGCCCCGGACACTCCGGCACAACTCTCCCTCAGGGCGGTCGACGTCCTCGACGCCGCCGCGGTCCGCCGCGCCGTCGAAGAGCTGGAGCCCGACCAGGTCTACCACTGCGCCGGAGCCGCCGCCGTTGCCGGATCCTGGAGCGATCGCGTCTCGACGTTGCGGACCAACGTCATCGGAACCGAGCACCTGCTCGCCGCGATCGTACGCGCCGCCCCTTCGGCCCGGGTCCTCATACCCGGCTCGGCGCTCGTCTATCGCCCGGGGCGCGGTGCGCTCGCCGAGGACGCGGAGATCGGTCCCGTGAGCCCCTACGGCCTGAGCAAGCTGGCGCAGGAGATGCTGGCCGCACGCTACGCCGCCGATGGCCTCGGCGTCATTCGGACACGTTCCTTCACGCATATCGGCCCCGGCCAGAATCCGTCGTACGCCGCCTCGAGCTTCGCCCGGCAGATCGCGCGCATCGAAGCCGGCCGCGCAGAGCCCGTCCTGCGGGTGGGGGACCTGGACGCTCGACGCGATTTGCTCGACGTTCGCGACACGGTCCGCGCCTATCGAGGGCTCATGGAGCATGGCACCTCGGGCGCCGTCTACAACGTCTGCTCGGGCGCCGCTCACCCCATGCGCGAGGTTCTCGAGAGGCTCGTCTCCCTGACGGGCGTCCCGATCGAAGTGCGCGTCGACCCCGCACGACTTCGCCCGAGCGATTACCCGGTACTGTGCGGCGACCGCTCGCGAATCACGGCGGACGTCGGCTGGGCGCCGCGCATCCCGTTGTCCGAAACGCTCCGCGATCTCCTGGACCACTGGCGCGCCGCGGTCGGCTGACGCCGCGGCAAGGGGTCGCCCCGCCGGCAGGTTGACAGTCGCAGGCTCCGCGTGCCAGGATGGAGGCGAACAAAATACGAATGCACGCATGAAGAACCAGCCGAGGCTCTTCGAGCTCGCGGGACGGCCGACGACTCGGGCGGTGGCCCGCGCCGTCCGCGAAGCCGGGGTCGGCGGCCTCCCCGGAGGCGTGCGCCGGGGAGGAAACACCGTCTACCAGGAGATCGCCTGCCGCACGGCCCTCAACCGGGTGGAGGGCATGCCGTTCCGCTGGACGCTGAACCCGTACCGCGGATGCACGCATGGCTGCCACTATTGTTTCGCCCGCCGTTACCAGTCGCAGTTGGAGCTCGGCGCAGGCAACGACTTCTCCTCGGTGGTGCTCGTCAAAAGCAATTTCCCGGACGTGCTGGCGCGCGAGTTGTCCCGACGGTCGCTCGACGGCCAGATGGTCGCCCTCGGAACCGCCACCGATCCTTATCAGCCCATCGAAGGCCGGCACCGGCTCACGCGCAGGACGCTGTCGGTCCTGATCCCCCACGCGACGCCGGTCGGACTGATCACGAAGGGAACGCTGGTCATCCGCGACACCGACCTGCTCGTGGAGCTTTCGCGCCGCACCCGCTGCACCGTGACGTTCAGCCTGCCGACGGTCGACGTCGACGCCTGGCGGTCTCTCGAGCCGGGAACGGCGCACCCGCTACAGAGACTCCGCGCCGTGCGCCGGCTGCGCGACGCGGGAGTAGACGCCGGTGTGCTGATGGCGCCGATCGTCCCCGGCATCAGCTCGAAGCCGGCCGGAATCGAGCGGACGCTGAAGGCAATCGCAGACAGCGGCGCGAGCCATGTCGGTGCACTCCTGCTCCATCTGGAGGGCGACACGCGCCGGCACTTTCTCCGGTTCCTGTCGCGTGAGTATCCGCAACTCGTCGCGGGGTACGGCCGCCTCTACGCCGGCAAGTACGCATCGGCTTCCTACGCGACGCGCTTCCGGACCGTCATGGGAGCCCTGATGGCGAAGTACGGGCTGGAGAGGAGGCGCCTGCCGGGTCCCGAGCAGCGCGCCTCCCGCCCATCGCTGTCCGATCGGACCCGCCCGCACCAGTACGGCCTCGGCTTCCAGGAATCCGTCAGACCGTTCCCAGGCAGGGCGCGGATACGCTGCTCCGTCGGCGGGTGGGTGCTGAAGAGCGAGAGAATGCCGCGGCCCGACAGCGGCATCATGATGAACATGTGCGCCGTCGCCGGATTCGCATCGAGCGGAATCCGCTGCTGGGCCGCGTCGATCTTCTTCAGCGCGCCGGCCAGACCGTACGGGTTGCCGGCGATGGCGACCGCGCCCCGGTCGGCCGCGAACTCCCGGGAACGGGAAATCGCCGCCTGGATCAGCATCGCGGCGAGCGGCGCGACGATGATCGTCGCCAGCAGGGCGAGGGGATTGGAGCCCTCCTCGTCATCTCGCCCGAACCCGCCGAAGATGGCCGCAAACTGCGCCATGCGAGCCACCATCATGATGGTGGCGGCCACGGTGGCGGCGATCGAGCTGATGAGTATGTCGCGGTGCTTCACGTGCGCGAGCTCGTGCGCGATCACCCCCTCGATTTCCGGCTCGTCGAGGAAGCGGAGCAGGCCCGTGGTCGCCGCCACCGCCGCGTGCCGAGGATTCCGCCCCGTAGCGAACGCATTGGGAGAATCGTCCGGGATGACGTAGACCTTCGGCATCGGCAGGCTGGCGCTCTGCGCCAGGCGCGCCGTAATCCGGTGCAGCGGGTGCTCCGGGCCGACCGGCTCCGCGCGGTACATCCTGAGCACGATCCGGTCGGAAAACCAGTACGAACCGAAGTTCATCGCCACGGCGATGACGAAGGCGAAAACCAGCCCCCCGGAGCCACCCAGCCACTCGCCGAGCGCGAGCAACAGGCCGCTGAGCAAACCGAGGAGCAGGACGGTCTTGACGGTGTTTCCCATGCGATCCTCCTGGATCGATTCTAACGCCCGGACCCGGAGCGTGCGATCAGTTCCGCCAGCAACGCGGCGCGCCAGGTGAGGTCGGCGGTGACGACGTGCTCGTCGAGCGCGTGCGCCCCGTCGCCCACCGCCCCCAGCCCATCGAGGGTAGGGACGCCGAGCGCTCCGGTGAAGTTCCCGTCCGAGCCGCCACCGGTCGTTCCCTCTCCCAGATCCCGCCCCATCCCGGCCGCGATCGATCGGGCGACATGGTAGAGGCGGGCCACTTCCTCCGTACGCTCGAACGGCGGCCGAGAGAATCCACCGCCGACCTCCAGGCTCGTCCTTTCCAGCACCGGCCGCAGCGCCTGCATGCTCTGCTCGATCCGGTGCGCGTCCTCCATCGTCGCCGCGCGGGCGTCGATGACCGCCCGGGCGTGCTCGGCCACGACGTTGGGCCGGTCTCCTCCCTCGATGACCCCGACGTTCAGCGTCACTCCGCGCCCGTGGTCGCGGAGCGCCCCGATCGCCCGGATCTGGGCGGCCAGCTCGTCTATGGCGCTCGCGCCCCGCGTCGGATCGATGCCGGCGTGAGCCGGGACGCCGCGCACGCGCAGCTCGAACTCTCCGCATCCCTTGCGGCCGGTCTTCACCGCCCCGCCCGGAAGAGCAGGCTCCAGCACGAAGACGGCACTGCTCCCACGGGCCTCCTCCTCGACCAGACCGCGGGAAGAACGGCTGCCCCGCTCCTCGTCCGCCGTCCACAGCATCACCACCCGGAGGTCGTCCAGGCGGCTGGCCGCGGCCAGCGCCCGGACGGCGAGCATTCCGATGACGATACCCGCCTTCATGTCGAACACGCCGGGTCCGTACAGGCGGCCGTCCGACTCGCGCAACGGCATGCGCTCGATCTGCCCCACCGGCCACACCGTGTCGAAATGCCCGAGGAGCATCACCTGCCGCGCTGCCGACGCGGAGCCGAAGGTCGCTCGGAGATGGGCGCCGCTGGTGGACGAAGGAATGCGCTCGACCGCGCCGCCCATCTCGCCGAGGTGCTCCGCCAGCCGCTCTCCGCAGCGATCGACCGCGGCCGGATCCGTGGTGGGCGACTCCAGACGCACCAGCCCGGTCAGCACGCCGAGCAGCCACTCGCGACGACTATTGCAGAACTCACTCAGAGGCGGCATGCGTCATAATACGACCGTGAGATACAGGAACGCTCTGAACGTCGCGTTGGCGATGCTGCTGGTCACTGCGGCGGCCGTTCCGCTGCCGGCGCAACGCCGGCCCGTGCCGCGTCCGTTCCCCACCCCGGAGGCTCCACCGGCGCGACCCGCGGCGGCGCCGGTAGCCGACGCGACGGCCCCGGCCTCCGTGACCGACGCCGGCGTCCCGACGGAGGCGACGCTGGGCGTACCTCTCTACCCGCCCGCGCGGTACATCACGTCGTACGATGCCGGACGCGGCCAGCTCTTCCACCTGTTCGGGACGAGCGCCCGGTTCGACGACATCGTGCGCTACTACTCGACGCGGCTGCGCGACCGCGGGCGACGGGTGTACGACGCCCCGCCGATCCACCAGTTCGAGACGGCGCGGTTCCGCGACAACCGGATGGACTTCCGCCCGAGCGTCACCATCAAGGACTACACCTGGGGCGGGTCTGCCGGGTACATCGATCCGGCGTCCGGCGGGGAGCCGGCGATCTTCCCGACGATCATCCAGATCACGACCCTGCCGGAAGGCTCGGCGAACCGCCAGAGGTAACGGCACCGGCTCACCGGAGCCGGGTCGAGCGGAATTCGGAGCCGCAGGGAGACGATTGCCGACCGGTCTGACGCTACGACCCTCCCGGCGCGGCCGCAAAGGCCGGTCGAGCGCGGTGGCCACCTACTTCGCGGGGACGTAGATCTCGCGCCGTTCGCGGAACTCGGCCGACTTCTCGTCGAGCCCGACGTCGACCGCCTGCTCTTCACCCACGCCCCGTTCGGCCGCGAAGTCCCGGATCTGCTGGGTGATCTCCATGCTGCAGAACTTCGGACCGCACATCGAGCAGAAGTGGGCGACCTTGGCGCCGTCGGCGGGCAGCGTCTCGTCGTGGTACGCCCGCGCGGTCACCGGGTCGAGCGCGAGATTGAACTGGTCCTCCCAGCGGAACTCGAAGCGCGCCTTCGAGAGCGCGTCGTCCCACGCCTGCGCACGTGGATGCCCCTTGGCGAGGTCCGCGGCATGGGCGGCGATCTTGTAGGCGACGACCCCGGCCTTGACGTCGTCCCGGTTCGGGAGCCCGAGGTGTTCCTTGGGGGTGACGTAACAGAGCATCGCCGTGCCGTACCAGCCGATCATGGCGGCGCCGATGGCCGACGTCAGGTGGTCGTAGCCCGGGGCGATGTCGGTCGTCAGCGGCCCCAGCGTGTAGAAGGGCGCCTCGTCGCACCACTCGAGCTGCTTCTCCATGTTCTCGCGAATCAGGTGCATCGGGACGTGCCCCGGCCCCTCGTTCATCACCTGCACGTCGTGCTCCCAGGCGATGCGGGTCAGCTCGCCCTGGGTGCGCAGCTCGGCGAACTGCGCCTCGTCGTTGGCGTCCGCGATGGAGCCGGGCCGCAGGCCGTCGCCGAGCGAGAACGAGACGTCGTAGGCCTGCATGATCTCGCAGATCTCGCGGAAATGCGTGTACGCGAAGTTCTCCTGGTGGTGCGCAAGACACCACTTGGCATGGATCGACCCGCCGCGCGACACGATGCCGGTCAACCGCCCCGCCGTCAGCGGCACGTACCGCAGCAGCACGCCGGCGTGCACCGTGAAGTAGTCGACCCCTTGCTCCGCCTGCTCGATCAGGGTGTCGCGATAGATCTCCCAGGTCAGCTCCTCCGGCCGCCCGTCGACCTTCTCCAGGGCCTGGTAGATCGGCACGGTGCCGACCGGCACGGGCGCATTCCGGATGATCCACTCGCGCGTCTCGTGGATGTCGGCGCCGGTGGACAGATCCATGATGGTGTCGGCGCCCCACAGCGTCGCCCAGCGGAGCTTCTCCACCTCCTCTTCGATGGACGAGCTGACCGCCGAGTTCCCGATGTTGGCGTTGATCTTCACCAGGAAGTTGCGCCCGATCGCCATCGGCTCGAGCTCCGGATGGTTGACGTTGGCGGGAATGATCGCGCGGCCGCGCGCCACCTCCGCACGGACGAATTCGGCGTCGAAACCCTCGCGCAGGGCGACGAACTCCATCTCCGGGGTCACCTCGCCCTTGCGGGCGTAGTGCATCTGGGTCGCGGGCCCGGCGCCTCGCACGACCGGCCGGTGCAGCGACGCCGGGATCTGCTCGGAGCCGTGGGCGCTGCCCGCCGGCAGGACCTCGGCGACGTCCCCGCGCGCGGCGATCCAGTCGCGCCGCAACGGCGGCAGGCCGGCGCGAACGTCGGTCCCGTGGGGACCGCTCGTGTCGTAGACCTGCAGCGGCGCCCCCTCCGACAACGCGATCTCGCGCATCGGGACGCGGACGCGTTCGCCCTCGACACAGACCTTGCGCGAGTTGGGAAACGCCTCGGCGAAACGGGTATCGAGTGTAGACATGGAAGCGGCAGGACCAGCCATGAGTCGCTCCTTAGCTCTCTGAGGTGCGAACGAATATAGCACGCGGCCCCCCGCGCGCCATCCGCGGAGATCGCGGTCGGGCGGCTACATCCTGCGCAGGACGACGCACTTGAGATACGAGGTTTCGGGCGCCGTCGCAAGGACTGGATGGTCGCGGCTCTGCAGCCGCCTCTCCACGACGCGGACGTCCGCCCGGGCGTCGGCCGCGGCCTCCGCGAGCATGCGGGCGAACGCAGGCTCGTCGACATGGTACGAGCAACTCGACGTGAGGAGCGTGCCGCCCGGCGAAAGGATTCGCAGCGCGCGCAGGTTGATCTCCTTGTACCCGGCGAGCGCCCGCGGCGCGGCTCCGCGGTTCTTCGCGAACGCCGGGGGGTCGAGGACAATCGTGTCGAAGCGCTCTCCCTTCCGATCGTGATCGCGCAGCGCGTCGAACACGTTGGCGGCGCGCGACCGCACGTTGGCGGCGCCGTTGCGCTCGGCGTTCCTCGTCACCGCCGCCGCGGCGCTCTCCGACACGTCGACCGTCTCCACCTCATCGCAGGCCGGGGCCATCTGCAGCGCGAACCCGCCGGTGTAGCTGAAGCCGTCGAACGCCCTCCCCCGGGCGTAGCGGGCCGCGGCGAGGCGGTTCTCGCGTTGATCGAGAAACAGACCGGTCTTCTGGCCCTGCCAGAGATCGACGACGTGCCGGATGGCTCCTTCCCGCACCTCGATCTCCGGCGGAACGCTGCCGTGGCGCAGCTCGACGCTGCGGTCCAGCCCTTCGAGCGCCCGCACCTGCGGATCGTTGCGGGCCAGGATTCCGGCCGGCTGCAGGAGTTCGACCAGCAGTTCACCGATCAGCGGCAGCAGACGGTCGGTCGCCTGCGTCAGGGCCTGCACCACCAGCGCGTCGCCGTAGCGATCCACGACCAGTCCGGGTAGTCGATCACCCTCGCCGTGGACCAGCCGATACGCCGTGGAGTCGATGTCCAGCGATTCGCGGTAACGGATGGCGGCCTCGAGCCGGGCGCGCCAGAACGCCGCTCCGGGGCGCGCGTCACGCCGGGTCAGCATTCTCAGGGCGATCACCGAGCGACTGCTGTAGATCCCGTAGCCCAGAGGCCGGCGGTCGCCGCCGCTCACTTGCACGACATCACCCGGGGCGGCGGCCACCCGCCGCAGGTCCGAGCGATAGATCCAGGGATGTCCGGTCCGCAGGCGGCGCTCCCCTCGCGCCGTCAACGCAACCGCCGGTTCCCTCTTCGGTTCCCGGACGGTCGGGCGAGCCGGGTGCGGACGTCCCCCGGCGTCGGACGGAGGCTGCGGCTCCGGAGCCCTCCTCGCCGGCCCGGCGCGGCGGGACCGCGTGCGGGAGGCAATACCTTCCTCACCCGACGCCGGGCGGCGCGGCTGTCCACCCGAGCCGGCCGCACCGGCTGCGTCACCGCTCGATCGTCGTTCGTCCAGAAATGGTTCTCCTCGGCCGCCTCGGAGCCGGCGCGCCGGCGGGCGGGGCATCCAGGCTCGTATAGTACAATTGCCGCATGCGGATTGCTCTGGGCGCCGACCACGCCGGCGTCGCCCTGAAGGCGTTCATTCGTCGTGCTTTCGACGAGGCGGCGCGGGCGAGTCGCACTGGGCCGGCGAACACGTATGTCGACTTCGGCACCCATTCGGAGGAGCCCGCGGACTATCCCGACTTCGCGCGGCCGGTCGCCGAGGGAGTCGCGTCGGGAGCTTTCGACCGCGGCGTGCTGGTCTGCGGAACCGGCGTAGGCATGTCGATCGCCGCCAACAAGGTGCCCGGCGTGCGCGCCGCCCTCGTACACGATCCCGTCGGCGCCGGGCTCTGCCGCGAGCACAACGACGCCAACGTCCTCACCCTCGCAGGCCGGTCCCTGGCTCCCGAAACGGCAATGGCCATCATCGAGAAGTTCATCGACACGCCGTTCGGCGGCGGCCGGCACGGGCCGCGGGTTCGGAAGATCACGGACTTGGAGCGTTGCCTGGAAGGGGTCACGTGACGCAGACCCTCGACGCCGACCGAGCCGACGCGAGCGCCGACCTCACCGATCGAATGCGGCCGCTCGCCGAGAGCGACCCTGAGATTTCCAGGGCCGTCCGCCAGGAGATCGAGCGGCAGAACGACGGGCTCGAGCTGATCGCCTCCGAGAACTTCACGAGCGCCGCCGTGCTCGAGGCCATGGGCTCGCCGCTGACCAACAAGTACGCGGAGGGCTATCCGGGGCGGCGGTACTACGGGGGCTGCGAGTACGTCGACGTAGCCGAGTCGCTCGCCATCGACCGCGCGAAGGCGCTGTTCGGAGCCGAGCACGCCAACGTGCAGCCGCACTCGGGCGCCCAGGCGAACATGGCAGCGTACTTCGCCCTGCTCGAGCCGGGCCAGACGGTGTTGGGCATGAATCTCGCCCACGGCGGGCATCTGACCCACGGGCATCCGCTGAACTTCTCCGGACAACTCTACGAGATCGTCCCCTACGGCGTGCGCCGCGACGACGAGCGAATCGACTACGACGCGCTCGAACAGCTCGCTCACCAGCACCGGCCCGGGTTGATCATGGTCGGCGCGAGCGCCTATTCCCGCGTGATCGACTTCGCGCGCATCGCCGCCGTGGCGGAGGCGGTCGGCGCCGCGGTGGTCACGGACATGGCGCACATCGCCGGCCTTGTCGCCACCGGGCTGCATCCGAGCCCGGTACCGCATTCCCACGTCGTGACCACAACGACCCACAAGACGCTGCGGGGCCCCCGCGGCGGCCTGATTCTCTGCCGGGAGACGCACCGCAAGGCCATCAACCGCTCGCTGTTCCCGGGCGTGCAGGGCGGACCGCTCATGCACGTCGTCGCCGCCAAGGCAGTCTGCTTCAAGGAGGCCGCAACCCCCGGCTTCGCCGACTACCAGCGGCAGGTGGTCCGCAACGCGCGCCGTCTGGCCGGCGCGCTGGCGGATCAGGGCTTTCGCATCGTGAGCGGGGGAACCGACAATCACCTGCTCCTGGTGGATGTCTTCTCCCGCGGCCTGACGGGCACGGTCTGCGAGGCGGCCCTGGGACGGGCCGGCATCACGGTGAACAAGAACGCCATACCTTTCGACCAGCAGCCGCCGATGGTGGCCAGCGGCATTCGGCTCGGCACGCCGGCGCTGACCACCCGGGGCATGGCGGAAGCGGAGATGGACACGGTGGCGGAGTTCATCGGACGCGTGCTGAGCGCCCCCGACGACGACCGCGGCGCCGTCATGGTTCGAGGCGAGGTCGAAGCGCTGTGCCGGAAGTTCCCGCTGTACCCGACGCCTCCCCGCCACGACCAGACCTAGAACCGGGGTTGGCGACGCGCGTCGCGGAAGCGCTCGCCGACGACGGCGCGCTCGCGTGCGCGATGCCGGCGTTCGAGCCGCGGCCGGGCCAACGGCGAATGGCGGCCGCCGCGGCGCACGTGCTCGAGACCGGCGGCGTCCTGCTGGCCGAAGCCGGCACCGGGACAGGCAAGACCCTGGCCTACCTGGTACCCGCCATCCTCAGCGGGCAGCGCGTGCTCATCTCGACGGGCACGAAGAACCTGCAGGACCAGATCTTCTACAAGGACCTTCCCGACCTGCGGCACGCACTCGGCGTCGATTTCCGGGCCACCTACATGAAGGGCCGCGGGAACTACCTCTGCCTGCACCGGTTCGCGACACGGCGTGCAGAGGCGGCGGCCTCCCTGCTGCCGCTGGCCGAACGGAGCGTGCTGGACCAGCTCGCCGCGTGGGCCGACCAGACGGAGACCGGCGACCGGGCCGAGATCGAGGACCTGCCCGACAACCTGGCCGTCTGGAACGACGTCGCGGCCACCTCCGAGAACTGCATCGGCACGGAGTGCCCCGCCTACCAGGAGTGCTTCGTGACGACGATGCGGCAGCGAGCGGCGGAGTCGGACGTCGTCATCGTCAACCATCATCTGCTGTGCGCGGACGCCGCCGTGCGCCAGAGCGCGTACGGCGAGGTCATTCCCGCGTGCACGGTCGCGGTGATCGACGAAGCGCATCAGCTCGAAGACGTGGCCACGCAGTACTTCGGGATCGCCGTCGGCAACCACCGGCTCGACGAGCTGTACCACGACGGCCGGAGACTCGTCGCCGGAGACGCGCCTCCGGCCATCGAGCTCGAGAAGGCGTCGGTGCTCGAGCTGCTGGACCTGCTGGACGGGGTGCGCAGCGACGCCCATCTCTTCTTCGGCTCGCTTGCGCCGGCTGCCGTCGGGGAGCGTGCCCGCGTGACTGCAGAGACGCTCGCCGCGGTCGCCGAGCCGGCCCGCCGCCTCGGACGGAGTCTGGGCGATCTCGCCGGGGCGCTCTCCAGGCTCGCCGGGCCGTCGGGGAGCACTGATCTGGCGGCACTCGGCCGGCGAGCTGACGAGATCCGCACGCAGCTCGCGTTCCTCCTGGCCGCCGGCGACGCCGCGTACGTCTATTTCGTGGAACGGCGCGGCCGGGGAGTGTTCCTGCGCGCGGCACCGATCGACGTCTCGAGCATCATCCGCGAGCTGCTGATCGAGCGGATGGAGAGCACGGTCCTGACCTCCGCCACGCTGACGGTCGACGCTTCCTTCGCGTACCTGCGGGGACGGCTGGGTATCGCCGACGCCACCGAGTTGCGGTTGCCGTCGGAGTTCGACTATCGGGAGCAGGCCATCCTCTACCTGCCGCGCGAGATGCCGCCGCCGCGCCATCCGGGGTTCACCGCCGCTGTCGCCCGGGAGGTCACCGCGCTGCTGCGGATCACCGCGGGCCGTGCGTTCGTCCTCTTCACGAGCTACGCGAACCTCCGCGACGTGCACGCCCGGCTCGATCCGACCCTCCCCTATCCCCTGCTGGTGCAGGGCACCTCGCCGCGCAGCGTCCTCTTGCGGGAGTTCCGCGCCACGCGCAACGCGGTGCTCCTGGCGACCTCCAGCTTCTGGCAGGGAGTGGACGTCGCCGGCGACGCCCTGAGCTGCGTGGTGATCGACAAGCTCCCGTTCGCCTCCCCCGGCGATCCGCTGACTGCCGCCCGCATGGAGCAGATCGACGCGGACGGCGGCAATCCGTTCTCCGACTACCAGATGCCGCTCGCCATCCTGACCCTGCTGCAGGGGCTCGGCCGGCTGCTCCGCCACCGCACGGACCGCGGCGTGCTGGCGCTGCTGGACCCGCGCCTGAGGACGAAGGGGTACGGGCGCCGCTTTCTGGACTCCCTGCCGCCTGCACCCGTGACGCACGATCTGGCGTCGGTAGCCGACTTCTTCGACTAGGAGTCTGCGCCGTAGAAACGGCGTAGACTGCTAGTCAGGCCCGGTTGGGCGGCAATCGGAGCCGCAGGCGACGATTGTCGGGCTAGGAGTCTGCGCCGTAGAAACGGCGTAGACTGCTAGTCAGGCCCGGTTGGGCGGCAATCGGAGCCGGCGGCGACGATTGTCGGGCTAGACTGGAGAACATGAGGATGCTCCCTCTGCTGCGCCTGCACCGGTTGCGCCGCATCGCGCCCGTGGCGTGGCTCGCCGCCCTCGGCATCGCCGGAGAGGCCGGCGTCGCGAGCGGGCAACCGGCAGGTACGGTGCGGGGCGCGGTGGTGGACGAGCGGAACGGGGCCGCGGTCGCCGGGGCGCTCATCGTCCTGCTTCCGCTCGACGGCGACGGCCCTTCCCTCGAATTCGAAACCGGATCCGACGGCCGGTTCGTTCAATCGGACGTGGCCCCGGGGCTCTATGCGGTGACGGCGGCGCTCGGGGCCCTTCAGAGCGAGGTCTACCGCGTGCGGGTCCGTGATCGGCGAGCGGTGGAGATCCGGTTCGACCTGGGGCCCGACCGGGGCGTCACCCCCTGGATCATCGCGGACGGAGCACGCGACCGGCTGGACGAGCTGTTCGCGGCGGGCGTCGGAGCCAACCGCGAAGGTGCGTACAACGAGGCCGTGACCTGGTTCACGCTTGCCGCGGGACTCGATCCCAACTGCGTCGAGTGCCATTACAACATAGGCGTCGCCTACTCGGCCCTCGAGCGCTGGCCGGCCGCCGAGCGCGCATTCCAGGACGCTCTCGGCATCCGGCGGGACTACACCGCCGCCTACTACGGGCTGGCCAACGTCTTCACGCGATCGGGACGCCCCGCGGACGCCGCCGCGGCCCGCGGCGAGGCGACGCGTCTGACCCTGGCCGCACTGGAAGCGGGACGCAGGCAGGCTGCCGAGGACGTCGCGCGCGGCATCGCGTTCCTGGAGGCCGGCAACGTCGAGGACGCGCGGCAGCGCTTCGAGGAGGCGGCCGGCGGGAGTCCCGGCTACGCGCCGGCGTACTACTGGCTGGGAGTCGCGCTGACGGAGATCGGCCGGTCCGGCCCGGCACTGACCGCGTTGCGGCGGGCGGTCAGTCTGGATGGAACCGGCGAGCACGCGGCCGACGCCAGGTCTCGCATCGCCGCGCTGGAGCGCTGAGCGCTGAGTACGCCGCCAAGCCGGGATGCCCTTGTCGCGAACGTCCGACTCGTCCGCGAACGCCTCGAACGCGCCGCCACCGCAGCCGGCCGGGACCCGGACGAGATCCGGCTGATCGCCGTCTCGAAGACCTTCCCGCTGGACGCCGTCGAAGCGGGCGCGAGCGCGGGCCTGACCGACTTCGGGGAGAACCGCGTCCAGGAGGGACTGGGCAAGATCGAGCGGGCGTCCGGGCTGCGGGTCAGGTGGCACCTGATCGGCCACCTGCAGTCCAACAAGGCCCGCAGCGCCGCGGTCGCATTCGACTGGATTCACTCCGTCGACAGCGCAAGGCTGTTGCGCCGTCTCGATCAGGCCGCGGCCGAGGCGGCGACCGCGCCCAACCTGCTCATCCAGGCGGACCTCGCCGGCGAGGCGGCCAAGCACGGGGCGCCGGCAGAAGAAGTCCGCCCGTTGCTGGAGGCGGCCCGAACATGCCGGGCCGCCCGCGTGCGCGGGCTGATGCTGATGCCGCCGTGGTCGGACGATCCGGAGGCGGTCCGGCCCTGGTTCCGCCGGCTCCGACAGCTTCGCGACACCCTGCTGGACGAGGGCTTCGATCCTGCGGCTCTCGGCGAGTTGTCGATGGGCATGACCCGCGACTTCGAGATCGCGATCGGGGAGGGCGCGACGATGGTACGCGTCGGCACTGCAATCTTCGGCCGCCGTACGCCGCCGGCCGCTGGCTGACGCACCGCTGGAGTCTCGCGCCGGAGCGCGGTGTCAGCGCACCTGCCGCAACATCCGGTCCCAACGCGTACGCGTGAAGAAGTGCGTCGCCATCGAGCCGATTCGGCGCACCGCGGCGCCGATCCCGGGCTCGGGGAGCACGACCGGACTGCCGGAGTCGTACGACCAGTACAGCATCGTCGCCCGGCCCTTGATATGGTCCTCCGGCATCGGTCCCCAGACGCGGCTGTCCTCGGAGTTGCCCCGGTTGTCGCCCATCATGAAGTAGTGACCCTCCGGGATTGCGACCGGTCCGTGGTTGTCGCGGCGGGGTATCGTCGCCGCCCCGGCCGCCGACGCCGTCCCCGGCTGCCGCAGCCAGGGCTCGTCGAGCGGTTCGCCGTCGATGTGGACCTCGCCCCCGCGCACCTCGAGCGTCTCCCCCGGCAGACCGATGACCCGCTTGATGAAGTCCCGCTCCGGATCCCGCGGGAACTTGAACACGATGATGTCGCCTCGCGAAACCTCGCCCTGGGGCAGGAGGAGACGTTCGGCACCGGAGAGCGTCGGGCCGTACACGAACTTGTTGACGAGCAGGTAGTCGCCGACGAGCAGGTTGTGCTCCATCGAGCCGGTCGGAATCGTGAAGGCCTGCACCACCCAGGTGCGCACGAAGAGGGCCAGAATGACGGCGATGACGATCGACTCGAAGTACTCGCGGGCCGTGGATTTGCGATACGGATCCGCTGCGGGCGCCGTTCGGGTCCGATCCGATGCTGCGGTCTGCGTCCGGGTTCGCGTTCTAGTCATCGTCCACCTTGAGGACCGCGAGGAAGGCCTCCTGCGGGATCTCGACGCTGCCCACCCGCTTCATGCGCCGCTTGCCTTCCTTCTGCCGCTCGAGCAGCTTGCGCTTGCGGGTGATGTCGCCGCCGTAGCACTTGGCGGTGACGTTCTTCCGCAGCGCCTTCACGCTCTCGCGCGCGATTATGCGGGTGCCGACCGCCGCCTGGATGGCCACCTCGAACATCTGCCGCGGGATGAGCTGCCGCATCTTGCTGACCAGCGCGCGGCCGCGCGCATAGGCCATCTCCTTGTGCACGATGATGGACAGCGCGTCGACCGGGTCGCCGTTGACCAGCAGGTCGAGCTTGACGAGCGGCGACTCCCAGTACCCGCTCACATGATAGTCGAGCGACGCGTAGCCCCGCGACAGGGTCTTCAGCCGATCGTAGAAGTCGAGCACCACCTCGTTGAACGGCAGCTCGTAAGAGATCAGGACGCGGTGCGCCGCGTGGTACTCGAGAGCCTTCTGCACGCCCCGCTTCTCCTGGCAGAGCTTCAGGATGCCCCCTACCTGATCCGCGGGCGTGAGGATCATCGCCGTGATCACCGGCTCCTCCACCCTCGCGATGCGGCCCGCATCGGGCAGCTTGGCCGGGCTGTCGATGTCGAACACGTCGCCGTCGGTGGTGGTCACGCGATAGAGGACGCCGGGGGCCGTCGTGACCAGGTCCATGTCGAACTCGCGCTCGAGCCGTTCCTGCACGATCTCCATGTGCAGCAGGCCCAGAAACCCGCAGCGGAACCCGAAGCCGAGCGCGGCCGACGTCTCCGGCTCGAAGAAGAACGCGGCGTCGTTGAGCCGCAGCTTCTCGAGGGCCTCGCGCAGATCCGAGTACTGGTGACTCTCCACCGGATAGAGACCGGCGAACACCATCGGCTTGGTTTCCTGGAAACCCGGAAGCGGCCGCGCGGCGGGCCGAGAGGCCTCGGTGACGGTGTCGCCGATCCGCGCTTCGGCGACGTTCTTCACATTGGCGATCAGAAAGCCGACCTCGCCGACGCCGAGCTGGGCCACGGCCGAGGGCTTCGGCGCGAAGACACCCACCTGCTCCACCTCGTAGTCCTGCGCCGCGGCCATGAGACGCACCTTCATCCGCGACCGGACCGCGCCCTCGACGACGCGGATCAGCACGATGACGCCGCGGTAGGCGTCGTACCACGAATCGAAGATCAGCGCCCTGAGCGGAGCCTCGGGATCGCCGGCCGGCGGCGGCACCCGCGCGACGACGGCCTCGAGAATCTCGCGCGCGCCGATGCCCTCCTTCGCGCTGGCGAGCAACGCATGCGACGGGTCGAGCCCTACCAGGTCCTCGATCTGCACCGCCGTCTCGTCCGGCTGGGCTCCCGGCAGGTCGACCTTGTTGATGACCGGTACGATCTCCAGGTCGTTGTCGACCGCGAGGTAGGCGTTCGCGACCGTCTGCGCCTCGACGCCCTGTGAGGCGTCGACCAGCAGCAGCGCGCCCTCGCAGGCGGCCAGCGAGCGGGTGACCTCATAGGAGAAGTCGACGTGCCCGGGAGTGTCGATGAGATTCAGGACGTAGGACTCGCCGTCATCTGCCGTGTACGACAGACGGACGGCATGGGCCTTGATGGTGATGCCCCGCTCGCGCTCCAGATCCATCGAATCGAGGACCTGCTCCTCCATCTCGCGAGGCCGCAACGCACCCGTGATCTCCAGAAAGCGATCCGCGAGGGTCGACTTTCCGTGATCGATGTGCGCGATGATGGAGAAATTGCGGATCTGACGGTGATGCATCTAGGTGAACGCCGCGTAGCACCGAGAGCGGCGAGGCGGGCGCGTTTCCATTATAGAGGGGCGGCGGTCCGAGCCCGGGACCGTTCAACGCCGGTCGAGCGGCGTGAACGGCTGAGGATACTCCGGCCCGACGTACTCGGCGCGGGGCCGGATGAGCCGGTTGTCGGCGTACTGCTCGAGCACGTGGGCGGTCCAGCCGGCGATCCGGCTGACGGCGAAGACCGGCGTGAACAGCTCGATGGGGATTCCCAGCATGTGGTACGTCGACGCGGAATAGAAGTCCACGTTGGCGTCGATATTCGTCTCCGCCTTCATCACCGCCTCGATCCGCCGCGACATCTCGTACCAGCGGGTGCTGCCCGAACGCTCGCCCATCTCCCTCGACATGCGGCGCAGATGCGTGGCGCGCGGGTCTTCGGTCCGGTACACGCGATGGCCGAAGCCGGGCACCTTCGCCTTGCGGGCCAGCATGTCGCGCACCGTCCGCTCGACCCGGGCGTCGTCCGCGTCCTCGCCGATCGCGAGCAGCATCCGCATCACCTCGGCGTTGGCGCCGCCGTGCAGCGGGCCCTTGAGCGCGCCTATCCCGGCCACGGCCGCCGAGTGCACGTCGCTGAGGGTCGCGGCGGTCACCCGCGCGGCGAAGGTGGAGGCGTTCAGCTCATGGTCGGCGTGCAGGATGAGCGCCACGTCCAACGCCCGCGCCTCGAGTGCCGACGGACGCTCGCCGGTCAGCAGCAGCAGGAAGTTCGCCGCATGACCGAGGGCCGGATCCGGCTCTATCGGTCCCCCGCCCGCGTTCAGCCGGCCCCACGTCGCCACCACGCTGCCGACCTGCGCCGTCAGGCGCACCGCCTTCCGGTAGGCGGCGGGCGGCGCCTGGTCGTCGGCTTCCGGGTCGGAGTGGGCGAGAGCCGAGACCAGCGTGCGCAATGCGTCCATCGCATGACCGGCCGGCAGGCTGCGCATCAGCCTGTGCATCGCCTCCGGCAACCGCCGGGCCGCGGCGAGCTCCGACCGCAGGTCGCCGAGATCGGCGCGCGACGGAAGACGCCGGTGCCAGAGCAGGTAGCAGACCTCCTCGAACCCCGCCTCGCGCGCGAGGTCGTGGATGTCGTGACCGGCGTAGGCCAGCACTCCTCGCTCGCCGTCTATATGACAGATCGCGGACGAGGTGGCCACCACCCCTTCGAGACCCGCCTTCGGAGTATCGACCGGCGTCACGGGCCGCCTCCTCCGGCCGGACCCTCTCCGTCCGGCCCCCCGTCGTAGCGCGGGACCCGCGACGCGAACCCGGCGTAGAAGAACCCGACCTGAAAGAGCGCGAGGAACGGCACGGCGCCGTACACGCCAGCCGCCAGGGCGTACGCGATGGCCAGCGTGAACCACGCCCCGAACGCGATCTCGACCACAGGCTGGACCCGCAACGGGCCCCGCCGGCCGCCACCGAATACTCCGGCGCCCCGCGACCGCAGGCCGTACTTCGGGGTGCGCCTGAACTCCCCGGTGCGTCCCGACAGCGCCTCCACCACCGCCAGCGCGTTGTTCACGGAAAGACCGAGACCCAGCGCGATCATGGCCGGAAGGTCCCGCAGGCGCGCCCACCAGCGCCCCCCGATCTCCCGTTGACTCACCGCGTAGAACGTGACCACCGACAGCGCGGCGAGCCCGAAGAGCGCCGCGTCGACGAGCAGCAGGCGCTGGCCGCCGACCGATGCCGTCCGGGCGACGAGCGCCGGCACGATCAATACGCACAGCGCCAGGACCAGCAGGTAGTGGAAGTTGGCGGTCAGATGCAGCACCGCCTCGGCCTTCACCCGCAACGGCACGTCGGCCCGCAGCACGGCCGGCAGTACCTTCCGGCAGGTCTGGATCGAGCCCTTGGCCCAGCGATGCTGCTGCGATTTGAACGCGCTCATCTCGACCGGCAGCTCGGCCGGCGCCACGACGTCCGGCAGAAACACGAAGCGCCAGCCGGCGAGCTGGGCCCGGTAGCTCAGGTCGAGGTCCTCGGTCAGAGTGTCGTGCTGCCAGCCGCCCGCCGACTCGATTGCCGCGCGCCGCCAGATGCCCGCCGCGCCGTTGAAGTTGAAGAAGCAGCCGCCGCGGTGCCGGCCGCCGTGCTCCAGCACGAAATGACCGTCCAGGAGCAGCGCCTGCAATCGGGTGAGCAGCGAGTAGCGGCGATTGGCATGTCCCCAGCGCGCCTGGACCATGCCGACCCGCGGGTCGGCGAACGCGCCGACCGCCTGCTCGAGAAAGTCGGGCGGCGGCATGAAATCGGCGTCGAAGACCGCAATCAGCTCGCCGGTCGCGAAGCGCAATCCGTGAGCGAGCGCTCCCGCCTTGAAGCCGACGCGGTCCGCCCGATGCCGGTGGCTGATGGCGAGGCCGCGTGCCCGCCACCTGTCGACCGCCGCGCGGGCGACACGGCAGGTATCGTCCGTCGAGTCGTCCAGCACCTGCACTTCGAACCGGTCGCGCGGGTAGCGGAGGCGCGCCACGGCTTCGATCAGCCGCTCGACGACGTACACCTCGTTGAAGACGGGAAGCTGCACGGTCACGCGCGGCGGCTCGCTCCGCACCTGGCCGCAGGCTGGGGGGCGCCGGCCGGGGCGCCGGCCGTTTGTGTAAAGATACAGCAGGTACCCCCGGTGAGCACCGTAGACGCTGAGGCCGACCAGCACCGCGAAGTACAGCCCCACCACGAGGACATCCGGCGGCGACACTGGCGGCGACGGTACAATCCCGGTGGCGTCAAGTCAACGAGACCGCCTGCGTGGTCGCGCCATCCGCGGACATGACGACTGACCACGTGCGCGCGATCCTGTCGGAATTCGAGGGCGGCACGATCGGCCGGCGCGACGCCGAGGCGCGCATCCTCGATCTCGTACGGCGGGCGCCGTTCGAGGATCTCGGATTCGCCCGCGTCGATCACCACCGGGGCGTCCGCCAGGACTGCCCGGAGATCGTGTTCGGGGCCGGCAAGACGCCGGCGCAGACGGCCGCCATCGCCGAACGCATCGTCGCGAACGGCGACACCCTCATCGTCACCCGCACCGGGCCCGACGCGTTCGAGGCGGTGCGCGCGGTCGTTCCGGACGCGCAGTTCCATTCCGCGGCCCGGATCATCACCCGCCGCGCGGTCGCGGAGCCGACCGGCCGGGGGATCGTCCTCGTCGTCGCGGCGGGCACTTCCGACCTGCCGGTGGCCGAGGAGGCGAGGGTCGCGGCAGAGGCCCTCGGCAACCGGGTCGACACCGTGTACGACGCGGGCGTCGCCGGGCTGCACAGGTTGCTGGTCGAGCGCGAGCGCCTCGACGCCGCGCGCGTCGTCATCGCCGTCGCCGGCATGGAAGGCGCGTTGCCGAGCGTGATCGGCGGCCTGATCCGGGCGCCGGTCATCGCGGTGCCGACGAGCATCGGGTACGGCGCCAGCTTCGGCGGGCTGTCGGCGCTGCTCGGTATGCTGAACAGTTGCGCAACGGGCGTAGCCGTCGTCAACATCGACAACGGGCTCGGCGCAGCGGCGATGGCGAGCCTGATCAATCACCTGAAGTAGCCGCGATCGACAGGACGATGAACCACGGGACCCTACAGGCGCTGGAATTCGATCGTATCGTGGCCGCGGTCCGCAGTCTGGCGCTCACTCCGCTCGGAGCGACGGCGCTCGATCGCCTCGCGCCGGCGACCGATGCCGGCGGGGTCGCCGCCGCGCTCGCGGCCACCAGTGAGGGCCTCGCGTACATCGACGCGAATGCCCCGTTCGGCCTCGACGCCCCCGCCGATCTGGAGCAGACAGTCGCAGCGCTCGCCGTGGAGGGGCGCGTCGCCGAGCCGCTCCAGCTCGTCGGACTGGCCCGCTTCCTGGCCTCCATGGACGCGGTCTGCGCGGCGTTCGGCACCGCCGCCGGCGGACCGTATCCGACGCTGGAAGCTGTCATCGGCGCCGTGCAGTCGTTCGAGCGGGAGGTCCAGGCAATCCGCGCCGCCATCAATCCCGAGGGCGAGGTGCTCGACGACGCCAGCCCCAAGCTGCGCACCCTGCGGGAGCGCTTGCGCCGGCAGCGCAACCGGCTGCGGGGTACGCTCGAGTCGTACCTGCGCGGCCGGGACACGGCGAAGTACCTGCAGGAGAGAGTGGTCACCGAGCGGGGAGGCCGGTTCGTGCTGGTCGTCCGCTCCGAGCACCGCGCCGCGATCCCGGGCATCGTGCACGGCAGCTCGGGCAGCGGGGCAAGCCTCTTCCTCGAGCCGCTGAGCACCGTCGAGATAAACAACGACATCGTCGCCCTCGAGGAGCTCGAAAGCGAGGAGATCCACCGGATTCTGCTCGGTCTCGCCAACACGGTGCGCAAGCGCGCCCTCGATCTGCGGCGGACGCTGGCCGCGGCCGAAGAGCTGGACGTCATCCAGGCGCGGGCGAGCTTCTCGCGTCTCGTCGACGGCGTGGAGCCGGCCATCGCGGCCGATGCCCGGATCGAGCTGCCGGAGGCCAGGCACCCGTTGCTCATCGCCGCGGTCCGCGCACGGGCCGGGGGCGACGACCGGGCGGACGGGAGGGACCCGGCGCAGAACGGACCGGTACCGGTCGATCTGCACATTGCGCCGCCGGTCGGCGCACTGATCGTCACCGGACCCAATACCGGCGGCAAGACCGTCGCTCTGAAGACCGTCGGCCTGCTGGTGCTCATGGCCCAGGCCGGTCTCCATGTGCCGGCCGGCCGGGGAGCCTCGCTGCCGGTGTTCCAGGCGGTCTTCGCCGACATCGGCGACGAACAGTCGATCGCCGACAGCCTGTCGACCTTTTCCGGCCACATCACGAACATCGTCGCGATGGAGAGCCGGCTGGTCCTGCCGGCTCTGGTGCTGCTCGACGAGGTCGGCGCCGGTACGGATCCGGTCGAGGGAGGCGCGCTGGGCGCTGCGATCATCGATCACTTCCGGCGGCGGGGGGCTCTCGTCGCCGCGACGACCCACGACGACATGCTGAAGTCGTACGCCTCGACGACGGGCGGCGTCGCCTGCGCCGGCTTCGGATTCGATCCGGACACCTATGCGCCGACCTACCGGCTGACGTACGGCTCGCCCGGGCGGAGTCTGGCGCTCGAGATCGCGGCGCGCCTGGGCGTTCCTCCCTCCATCGTCGACGACGCACGCGGCCGGCGCAGCGCCCGCGAGGCGCAGCTCGCCGAGCACCTCGCCCGGGTCGAGCGCGACATGGCGCTGGTGAACGCCCAACGTACCGAGCTGGAGGCGGGCCGCCGCCAGCTCGAGGACGAGCGCGCGGCGCTGGAGCGCGCGCGGCAGGCGTTCGACGAGAAGGAGAAGGCCGCGCGACAACGCCTTCGAACCGGCGTGGACGCGGAGATCAAGGCGGCGCGTTCCGTCGTCGAGGAGATCGTCCAGGACCTGCGGGCCCGTGCGGGGGCGCTCGTGAAGCCGGCCGGCGGCCAGGCCGGCGACCGGCCCCGCAAGCGGGTCACCACCGGCGCGACCGGCGAATTGAAGCGCGCGGCGATCGACGCGCTCGAGCGGATCCGGGACCGGTCCGCTGCGGCTTCGCCGGAACCGCCCGCGCCGTCCCTGCCTGCCGCCCCGCCCCCCTCGGGCAGCCGCGTCCGAGTCGAAAACCTGGGACTGGAAGGGACGCTGGTCGCGATCCACGGCGAGGACGCCGAGATCGAGGCGCGGGGGAAGCGCCTGCACGTGCCCGCCGAACACCTCCGCGTCGTCGAGGCGACGCCGGCGGCGGGCGGCGGAGTGACGGTCGCGGTGGCGGCGGACACCGATGCCCCGCAGGAGCTCAACGTCATCGGTTGCCGTGTCGACGATGCGCTGTCGCGCGTGGAGAAGTACGTGGATCAGGCGCTGCTCGGCGGGCTGGGGGAATTGCGGGTGATCCACGGCCACGGAACCGGGCAGTTGCGGCGCGCCATCGCCGGCTTCCTCGACGAGCATCCGCTGGTGGCGAAGTTCCAGGCGGCCGCGCCGGAGCATGGCGGCCGGGGCGTGACGATCATCGAGCTCAAGGACTAGCAGTCCGCATGGCACGCTTCCCGCCGGGATTCATCGCCGATCTCAAGGCGCAGGCCGACATCGTCCAGGTAATCCAGGACGTGGTGCCCCTCAGGCAGGCGGGGGGCACGTTCAAGGGCCTGTGCCCGTTCCATCGCGAGAAGACCCCGAGCTTCAACGTCAACCGCGAGAAGGGCTTCTTCCACTGCTTCGGCTGCTCGACCGGCGGCGACGTCCTGAAGTTCGTCGAGCTCTACGAGAAGCTCAGCTTTCCCGAGGCCGTGCAGGCCCTGGCCCAGCGCTTCGGATTGACCGTCCCCGAATCGGACGACCCGCAACGCGACAGGGCCGAGAGCGCGGAGCGGGAGGCGTTGCTCCACGTGCATGAGGTCGCCGATGCCTACTTCCGCGCGCAACTGCGCGCCGCAACCGGCGCCGCCGCCCTGCGCTACCTCGAGCGGCGGGACATCCGGCCGGAGACGATCGAACGGCTCGGCCTGGGCTACGCACCGCACGGAGGCGGTCTGACCCGCCACCTGCTGGATCGGCGCCAGCCGCTCGAGTTGCTGCTCAAGAGCGGGCTCGTGGCGCAGCGCGACGGCGGCGCACCCTACGACCGGTTCCGCAACCGGCTGACGATTCCGATAGCGCGCGACACCGGGTCGGTAGTCGCATTCGGCGGCCGCGCGCTCGCGGCCGATCAGCAGCCCAAGTACCTCAACTCGCCGGAGACGCCGCTGTACTCGAAGAGCCGGACTCTCTACGGCCTCCACCTGACGCGGCAGGCGGTGCGAGAGGTCGGCTACGCCGTCCTCGTCGAGGGGTACTTCGACCTCGCCCAGGCCCTGCAGGCCGGCGTGAAGCCGGTCGTCGCCACGTGCGGGACGGCACTGACCGACCGGCATGCGCGGCTGCTGCGACGTTTCTGCTCCCGGGCGCTCCTGAGCTTCGATCCCGACTCGGCCGGCGAGGGCGCCGCCGCGCGCTCGGGCGAGCTCCTGCTCGCCCAGGGGTTCCAGGTCAACGTCGTGCAACTTCCGCCCGGCGACGACCCGGACGGCTACATCCGGCAGCATGGCGGCGAAGCCTATGCGCAGTGCCTCAGGACCTCGCGGCCGTACCTCGACGACGTGCTCGATCGCGCAGCGGTCGGGCGCGACTTCTCCCGCGTGCAGGAGAGCCGGGCTCTGCTCGAACGGATGAAGCCGGTAGCCCGGGCCATCCGGGATCCGGTCGCCCTGGACAGGTTCATCGACAGGATCGAGCACCTTGCCCGGGTGACGGAAGGCCTCTTCCGAGCGGAGTTGCGGGAGGAGGCCAAGCCGCAACGGTCGGCCGTGCAAGCCGACATTCGTGCCGCGCAGACGGCGCTCCTGCCCGCCGAGAAGGGACTGATCTGGGCGCTGATGCGCGACGCCGCGGCCGCGCAGCCGGTGCTCTCGGAGCTGGAGCCGGCCGACCTGGAAGGACTGCAGACGGCTCGCATCCTCGACGTCGCCCGCACCCTGGCGACCATCCCTGCCGCGGGACTGCCCGAGACGCTCATCGAGCGCCTGGATGAGGAAGACGCGGAGCTGGTGAGGACGACCGCGCGGGATCCGGTTGCGGCGGCAGACGTCTCCGACTGCGGAATCGAGTTGCGAAAGCGGAGCTACGACCGCGAGAGAGCCGCCCTGCAGCGGGCCATCGATGACCGGCAGCAGGACGGTTCGCCGGACGCCCTCAAGGAGATCGACGAGCTCTGGACGCGCAAGAAGGATCTCCTGCAGCGCATCGAGGAGCTCGCGGGATGACCGCACGCGGCCCCGCCACGGCGCGTACCGTGCGGGATCCGCGCGGCGCCGAGCACGATGGAGCGCCGCCATATACAATCTCCACCGTGGCGCGTCCCCCCGCGGCGAAGGCCCTGAGAGGCGCGCTGATCCGCAACGGCAAGCCGACCGCACGAGGTGACGGGATGCCAGGCAAGCAGTTGTCGATCGAAGAGCGCTACGACGAGATACAGCAACTGATCATCGTCGGCAAGGAGCGGGGCTACCTCCTCTTCGATGAGATCAACGAGTTGCTTCCAGCCGGGATGAGCTCGTCGGAAGAGCTCGACGAGTTGTTCTCCTCGCTCGGTAACGCCGGCATCGAGGTCGTCGAATCGGAAGACAAGTACAAGGAAAAGAAGCGCCTCGAGCGCGCCGCGGAGGCGAACGACGAACCGGAATTCGATCTCACGCCGAGCCCCATCGACAAGACCAGCGATCCCGTCCGCATGTATCTGCGCGAGATGGGCACGGTGCCGCTGCTGACGCGGGACGGCGAGGTGGAGATCGCCAGGCGCATCGAGCGCGGCAAGCTCTCCGTGCTGAAGATCCTGTCGCGGACGCCCTCGGTCGCCCGCGCCATCATCGCGTTCGGGGACGAGTTGAAGGACGGCGACCGCACGCCGCGCGAGTTGGTGGTGGTGCACGACACAACGCCTCAGGGAACGCGGGCGGGAGATCGCGAGCAGCAGTTGCTCGACCGGATCGACGCCATCCGCGTGGCGCAATGCGAAGCCGACAGGCGTCAGGCCGAGTTGGACCAGGTGCCGAAACGGGAGCGGCAACGCCACCGGGCGTGCCAGCGACTGGCCCTCCGCGCGCGCGTACGGCTCGCACGTCTGGTCCGCGGCATGGAGTTCACGGAGCCGGTCAAGCAGATCTGGGTCGAGGAGCTCCGGGAATCCGGCGCGGCGGTGCAGCGCATGCAGCGCGACCTGGCAGGACTCGATCGGCAGCTCGACAGGACGAACCGGTCCCGGATCGATGAAGAGGAACGCGCCCCCCTGCAGCGGCAGCGGCGCGAGCTCCGGGCCAGGCTGAAGGCGTCGCTGGCGCGGATCGAGGAGTCGCCCGGCTCGCTGGCGCGCATGCTGGCGACCATGAAACGAGGCGAAGCCTCGGCCGAGCGGGCCAAGAAGGAGCTGGTGGAGGCCAATCTCCGTCTCGTGGTCTCGATCGCCAAGAAATACACCAACCGCGGCCTGCAGTTCCTCGACCTGATCCAGGAGGGCAACATCGGCCTGATGAAGGCCGTGGACAAGTTCGAGTACCGGCGCGGCTACAAGTTCTCTACCTACGCGACATGGTGGATTCGGCAGGCGATCACCCGCGCGATCGCGGATCAGGCGCGGACCATCCGTATCCCGGTACACATGATCGAGACGATCAACAAGCTGCTGCGCACGTCGCGGGCACTGGTGCAGGAGTTCGGGCGCGAGCCGTCTTCGGAAGAGATCGCCGAACGGATGGACATCCCGGTCACCAAGGTCCGCAAGGTGCTCAAGATCGCCCAGGAGCCCATTTCGCTCGAGACGCCGATCGGGGAAGAGGAGGACAGCCACCTCGGCGACTTCATCGAGGATCGGCAGGTCGTATCGCCCTCGGACGCCGTTATCAGCCTCAACCTCAAGGAACAGACGGAGTCGGTTCTGAAGTCGCTGACGCCGCGCGAGGAGAAGGTGATCAAGATGCGGTTCGGCGTCGGCGACGGCAGCGAGCACACGCTCGAGGAGGTCGGGCAGAACTTCGCCGTGACCCGCGAGCGGATTCGTCAGATCGAAGCCAAGGCGTTGCGCAAGCTGCGTCACCCGTCCCGCAGCCGCAAGCTGCGGGCGTTTCTCGAAGGAGGCACCTAGTGCCTGCCCCGGGGCCCATAGCTCAGCGGTCAGAGCCGCCGGCTCATAACCGGCCTGTCCCAGGTTCGAATCCTGGTGGGCCCACCACCTTTCTCGCGCGACCGGCGTCTCGGCCGCGCGCCCCGGAAGACCAGGCCCCGCCCGTGCGGGGCTTTTTTCTTGCGTGATCCATGCTTCCCGACCTCGAACGACTGATTCGGCTGCAGCAACTGGAAACCGCCGTCGCCGCGGCCCGGCAGACCATCGAGTCCTTTCCCGCGACGCGCGAGAGGCTCGAGGCCCGTCTCGCCAGACATGCCGCCGGCCTCGAAGCCGCCGAACAGCGGCTCGCGGCGAACAAGGCCGCCCGCCGCGAGATCGAGAAGGAAACCGCGGCGATCGAGAAGAAGCTGGCTACCTCCAGGGAACACTCGATGGCGGTCAAGACCAACAAGGAGCTCTGGGCCGTTCAAGCCGAAATCGAGCGCGCGACCGCGGACATCCGGAAGCTCGAAGACCGGATACTCGAGAGGATGATGGAGGCCGACGAACTGTCGTCCGACATCGAAGCCGCAGGGCAGGCCTTGGCGGAAGAGCGGGCAACCGTCGGTGAAGAACAACGCCGGCTGGAACAGGAACGAGACCGCCTTCAGGCCCTGGTGGAGCGCTACGCCGGTGACCGCGAGGAGATCGTGAGCGGCCTCTCTCCGCGCTTGCTGGAGACCTTCGACACCCTGATGCGCGGCCGCAAGGGAATCGCCGTCAGCGAGGTGCGGGACGGGCGCTGCCGATCGTGCCAGGTCCGTCTGCGCCCGCAACTCAACAACGACGTGCGGCTGAACCAGCGGTTGATTCAGTGCGAGAGCTGCCAGCGCATCCTCTATTCCCCGATCGCGGCAGGGGACACCGCCGCGCCGCCGGCGTGAGCCGCCACGCCGTCATCGGCATCGGCATCGACATCGAGGAGGTCGCGCGGGTGCGCGATCTCGTGGCGCGCTACGGCGACCGCTTCATCACGAGAATCTTCACGGACGGAGAAGCCGACTACTGCCTGCGGCGCCGGGTGCCGGCCCAGCACCTGGCCGCGAGATTCTCCGCCAAGGAGGCGGCGATGAAAGCCCTCGGCACGGGGCGGGCGCAGGGTGTGCTCTGGCGCGATGTCGAGGTCGTCCGCCGGGGCGGACCTCCGCAACTGGCGTTGCATGGCGGAGCACGCCGGCGCTTCGATGCGCTCGGCGCCACCGGCGCGTTGCTCACGATGACGCACTCGCGCAATCTGGCCATCGCCCAGGTCGCCCTGCTCGGCCGCTGACGTCGTCCGCCGGGGTGCGTGGCGGCGCCGACACCTATTCCACCGGCCGCCGCAGGAAAGCGGGAAGGGGCGGATCCAGTTGCTCTTCGGAGTCGTTTCCCTCGTCACCCGCCGCGTCGTCATCGGCGTCGTCGTCGATCGCGTCCAACGCGGGGGAGAACTCTATCGAGGCGCGCCGGGACATCGTGATGCCTCCTCCCCCGGCCGCCGCCACCGCCATCGGCGCGGCGTTCTCCTCCTGGCGCAGATGGGCATATTGCTGCAGATCGACCGGCGTGTCGGATGTCGCCGACGGCGATGCGCTTCGACCCGCAAGCCCCTCGAAGTCGGTCGCGATGACGGTGATCTTGACCTTGCCCTCCATGGCAGGATCGATGACCGCCCCGAAGATGATGTTGGCCTCCTCGTGCGCCGCCTCGTGGATGATCGTGGTCGCCTGGCTGACCTCGAGCATGGACAGGTCGGAGCCGCCGGTGATGTTGACGATGACCCCGCGCGCACCCTCGACCCGGGCTTCCTCGATCAGCGGACTCGCGATGGCCCTGTTGGCCGCGTCCACGCTGCGGTCCTTGCCCTCGCCGTAGCCGGTTCCCATGATGGCCATGCCCATGCCGGACATGATGGTCTTCACGTCGGCGAAGTCCAGATTGATCATGCCGGGTACGAGAATCAGATCCGAGATGCCCCGAATGGCCTGATGCAGGACGTCGTCGGCGAGGAGGAACGCGTCGGTCAGGCTGGTCGTCTGCTCGATATGTCCGAGGAGGCGCTCGTTGGGAATGGCAATGACCGTGTCCACCGACGCGCGGAGCTCGTCCAGGCCCCGCTCGGCCTGCACCGCCCGCCGCTTGCCCTCGAACTTGAAGGGCTTCGTCACGACTGCGATCGTCAACGCGCCGAGCTCGCTGGCGAGAGCGGCGACCACCGGCGCGGCGCCCGTGCCCGTCCCTCCCCCGAGGCCCGCCGTGACGAACACCATGTCGGCGCCGCTGAGCGCGGCGATGAGCTGCTCGGTATCTTCCAGGGCCGCCTGACGGCCGATGTTGGGATCCGCGCCGGCGCCGAGGCCGCTCGTCACCTTCGCCCCGATCTGCAGGCGGACGGGCGCCTCGTTCTGCGCCAGCGCCTGGGCGTCGGTGTTCGCCACGATGAAGTCGACGCCTCTGACTCCCCCGGCCACCATCCGGCCCACCGCGTTGCTCCCGCCGCCACCGACACCGACCACCTTGATCCGGGCCCCGGTTCGAACCGTGTCCTCCAAGGTCAGTCGAAGATCTCCATCCAACGCCGGCTCGGGCCCGGGCAGGATTCTGCCGCTCTCCGCCATGCCATCCTCCTTCGCCTCTAAAAGAACTCCTTGAACAGGAGACGCAGTCTTCCGGCAACCCTGCTCAAGGCGCCACCCGTGTAGTGGTCCTGCTCGGACACCTGCCGCCGGTTCGCGTACATGATCAGCCCGACGGCCGTCGCAAACGCCGGATCGTTGACGTGGTCCGTCAATCCGCCCGCACCGACCGGGCAGCCGCGGCGGATCGGCAGATCGAAAATCTGATCGGCTATCTCCGGCATGCCGTCGAGGACGGAGCCGCCCCCGGTCAGCACGATGCCGGAATTCAGTGCGCCCTCGTAGCCACGATGCTGGATCTCGTCCCAGAGCTGGTGAAAGACCTCTTCGGCGCGCGGCTGCAGCACGTCGGCCAGGATGCGGCGCGACATGATCCGCGGCTGGCGGCCGCCCACGCTGGCGATCTCTACCGTCTGCTCTTCGTCGACCAGCGCCGTCAGGGCGCACCCGCTGCGGCGCTTCGTCTTCTCCGCCTGCGGAATCGGGGTCCGGAGGCCGACGGCGATGTCGTTCGTGAAGTGGTCTCCGCCCAGCGCAATGGCGCCGGTGTGCCACAGGCTGCCGCGCTCGAATACCGCGAAGTCCGTCGTCCCGCCGCCGATATCGACCAGGGCTACCCCGAGCTCCTTCTCATCCGCCGTCAAGACGGCCTCCGCCGCCGCAAGCTGGCCGAGCACCGTGGCGGCGACGGTGACGCCGGCCCGGTTGACACAGGTAACCAGGTTCTGCGTCGTCGAGGTGCTGCCGGTAACGATGTGGACGTTCACCTCCAGGCGGGCTCCCGTCATCCCGATCGGGGCTCCGATGCCATCCTGCTCGTCCACCACGAAGTCCTGCGGCAGCGTGTGCAGCACCTCGCGTCCGGTCGGCAGGGAGACGGCCTTCGCGGCGTCGATCGCGCGCCGGACGTCCTGGCGCGTGATCTCGCGGTTCTGCCCGGCGACCGCCACCACGCCCCGGCTGTTGAACGCCTTGACGTGACTGCCGGACAGCGCGAGATGCACCGTGTCGATCTCGACACCCGCGGTGAGCTCGGCTTCCTCAATCGCCTTCTTGATCGACTCGGCGGCCGCCTCGAGGTTGACGACGACGCCGCGGCGAACGCCGTGCGCGTCCGCGACTCCGATCCCGATGATGTCGACGCCTCCGTCCTGCATCGCCTCGCCGACGATGGCGGCGACCTTGGAGGTGCCCACGTCGAGGCCGACGACGTACTGCTCCCTACGTGCCACGCTGCCTCCGTTGACCGCTGTTCGCCGCAAGCCCGGTCCGGGCCGCCTCCGTCAATCTCCGCTGCAACGTGATGCGGCGCGCCGCGGCGGCGGCGTCCGCCGGACCGACGTACACCCTCTCGTCGAACCTCACGTCCACATAGTCGATATCGGGCACGACCTGCCGCAGCGCCGGCACGATCTCCAGATAGGTCCGGAGCCGCGCAACGAACCGTTCGGCGCCGAGATGCACGCGGACCGGATCCCCGTTCAGCAGCACGACCGCGTCATGCGGATTGGCGACGTCCACCTGCGAAATGCGCGCGGCAAGGCCGCTGTCCGCATCCAGTTGCGCGATCAGACGCGCGGCGAGCGCCGCGCGGCGCTTGTCGACGGCCGATCCGCCTTCGCCTCCGCGGGCGGAGAACCCGTCGATGATCGGCAAATCGAGGTCGGAGAACCGGGGACCGAATTCATCGATCACATGCCCGGTGACGTCGATGAGATAGAGGCTGGATCCGAACCTGCTCAGCCCGACCGGCTTCCGTTCTTCCAGTGTCACGTGCACCGCCGAAGGCAGGACCCGCCGCAGCGCCGCCTCGCGAATCCATCCGGACGCGAGCAGGCTCGCGCGTCCCGCCGCGAGATCGGCGACCAGCAGATTCTCGCCGCGCAACGGCTCCATGAGGCCCGCGACCTCGCCGGCAGACAGGCGTTCGTTGCCTCCGACCGTGATCGTGTCGACACGGAGGACGTCCGCGTGGCGCAACCGTTCCAACGCCCACGTAGAGCCGCCGGCCACGACCAGAGCCAGGCCCAGGTGCACGAGGAGCACCCGCCGGCGCGCGAGCCACCGGCGCCGTACCGGCTGCACGTAAGCGCGTCGAAACCGCGGTTCGGGACGTGCATACACCGCCATCAAGCACCCCGCCCCTGGAGCAGCTCGACGAGACGCGGGGCCAGCCGCCCGATCGACCCCGCTCCGAGCACGGCTACCAGATCGCCCGCCGCCACCATTGCCCTCACGCGCGACGCGGCGTCGTCGAGGCTGGCGGCAATCTCGATGGGTATCGCGGAATGGCGCCGTACGGCCCGCGCGACGGCGGCCGCGTCGACGCCCTCCGGACGGGACTCGCTCGCCGCGTAGACCTCGGTGAGCAACAGGGCGTCCGCCTGCCCCAGCACCTGACCGAAACGGTCGAGCAGACGCGCCGTCCGCGAGTACCGGTGCGGCTGGAACACCACGATCAAGCGGCGCGGAGCCCCGAGTCTCGCGGTCTTCAGGACCGCTTGAATCTCCGTCGGATGGTGAGCGTAGTCGTCCACGATCTCGATGCCACCGGGCAGGTGGTGGCGAGCATATCGACGCGCGGCCCCGGAGAAGCGGCGCAGGGCGCCGGTCGCCGTTTCCGGAGGGACGCCCAGCCACGACGCCGCTGCGATGGCCGCCAGCGCGTTGAGCAGGTTGTGACGACCCGGAACCGCAAGCGTCAGCTCCACCTCGGCGCGCCGGCCCCGGACGTTCGTGACCACCCGGGCCGTGGATCCCGACGGCCCGAGCTCCACTCGATCCGCGCGCACGCCCGAAGACGGGATCTCGATCCCGTAGGTCACGACGGGGCGCGGGCACTGCGCCGCCACCCGAGCGACCTGGGGATCATCCGCACACGCCACCATGCAACCGCTCTCCGGCACGCTGGCCGCAAAAGTCCCGACCGCGCGAACGAGCGCGTCGAATCCGTCGTACGCCTCCAGGTGTTCGTCGTCCACGTTGGTCACCACGGCAATCTCGGGAGCCAGGTGCAGAAACGACCGGTCGCTCTCGTCGGCCTCGACGACCATGAACGGCCCACTCCCCCGCCGGGCGTTGCCCCCCAAGGCGTCGACCACTCCGCCGATGACCACCGTCGGATCGAGCCCCGCCGCCTCGAGAATCAGCGCCAGCATGGACGTGGTCGTGGTCTTGCCATGGGACCCGGCCACGGCGACGGCCCGTTTCCGCTTCGTGAGCTCCGCCAGCATCGCGCCGCGACCGACGATGGGAATGCTCCGGCGCTCCGCCTCGGCGAGCTCCGGGTTGTCCGGCGGCACCGCCGACGAGACCACGACGACGTCCGGCGCCCCGACGTGGGCCGCCGCATGTCCTTCCGCGACCCGAATGCCGATCGAACGGAGCCGGGCCGTGGCCCGCGAGGTCTCGAGGTCGGACCCGCTCACCTCATAGCCCGCGCCGTGCAGCAACTCCGCGATGCCGCTCATTCCAATGCCACCGATGCCCACCATGTGGATCCGTCTGACTCGTTCGAGCACACGGTCCCTATCTCTCCGCGCCGGCAACCGCCCCGGCGCATCCCATGAGCTGCTCCGCCCGCTGCAGCACCCTGTCCACGGCATCCGGCTTCGCCAGACGCCGGGCCGCCGCGGCCATGGCCGCCCGGCGCTCCCGGTCCCCCGCGAGAGCAGTCACCCGGGGCGCGAGACACCGTTCGAGATCGATCTCTTCGATGACCTCCGCGGCGCCGGCCGCAACGAGCACCGCGGCATTCCGGCGCTGGTGGTCGTTGGCCGCCGTCGGCAACGGAACGATCACCGCCGGCAGGCCGGCCGCCGCCACCTCGGCCAGCGTCGTCGCTCCGGCGCGGCAGATCACCATGTCGGCTGCACGCATTTCCTCGTGCATGGTCTCGAAGAACGCCTCCACCCGGGCGCTCACGCCGGCCTGACGGTAGGCTGCGCGCACGCGGTCGAGATCGCGCTTTCCCGTCTGGTGGATGATGCGTACGCGGCCGGGCGCCGAAGCCAGTACGCGGGCGGCGCCGGCCAGCGCGACGTTCAAGGCGTGCGCTCCCTGCGATCCTCCGAGGACGAGCACCGTCGACGGACCGGTCCGCCCGGCCCGCTCGACGTTCGCAGCGTCGAAGAACCCCTCGCGCACGGGGTTGCCGCTCAGGAACGCCTTCTCCCCGAAGCAGGACAAGGTCGTCTCGAACGAGACGGCCGCCGCCCGCACCAGAGGCGCGAGCATCCGATTGGTCATGCCCGGCACCGCGTTCTGTTCCATCACCATCGTCGAGCGCCCCGCCAGGGCCGCGAGCAGCACCACGGGTCCGGCGCTGTAACCGCCGAGCCCGATGACCAGATCCGGACGGGCGCGGCGCAACACGCGCGCCGCGTCGCAGAGCGTGAGCGGCGCCGTCCCGACGGTCCGGGCGACGGCGAGCGGCGACTTGCCCACGAGCCCCGTCGTGCGGATGGGTTCGAACGGGAACCCCTCGCGCGCCAGGGCCCGCTCCTCGATGCCCCGGCCCGTTCCGACGAACACTACGTACGCTTGCGGATGGCGCCGGACGAGCGCTCGCGCCACGGCGATTCCGGGAAACAGATGGCCGCCGGTGCCGCCGCCGGCGAACATCACCCGGGGCGCTCCCGTTCCGGCGTCCGGGTCCGCACGACTCGCGATTCGCTTCTCCTCCATCGCCAGGGTCAATGTCTGAGCGCCGCATGCTGCGATACGTTCAGGAGGATTCCCATTCCGATCAGCCCGATCAGGAGCGACGACCCGCCGGCGCTGACGAACGGCAGCGGAATCCCGGTCGTCGGCAGCAGTCCAAGCACCACGCTCATGTTGATGAAAGCCTGCATGCCGACCATCGTCGTGAGTCCGATCGCCAGGAATGCGCCGAACTGGTCGGGGGCATGGCAGGCGACGAGCAGACCGCGCCAGGTGATGATCGCGAAGCACAGCAGGATCACCGTTGCGCCAAGCAGCCCCGTTTCCTCGGCGATGACGGCGTAGATGAAGTCGGTATGCGGCTCGGGCAGAAAATGCAGCTTCTGCAGCCCGCGCATCAGCCCCAGGCCCACCAGGCCGCCGGTGCCGACCGCGATCTGCGACTGAATGACCTGAAACCCGTCGCCCAGCGGGTCGGCCCACGGATCGAGGAACGCCAGCAACCGCCTCATGCGATACGGCGCGCTCGACAACACGAGGTACAAGGCCGGCGCCAGCACGAGCGCCGCTCCGACCACGTAGCGGTAGCTCAGCCCCGCGGCGAAGACCATCGCCGCCACGATCACGACAACGGTGAGCGCCGTGCTGAAGTCCGGCTGCAACAGGATGAGTGCGGCGAGGCCGGCCGTGAGGCCGCCTATCGGCAGCAACGCGTAGAGAACGTCGTTGACCCGGTCCATCCGCCGCTCGAGTTGCGCCGCCGCGAACATGATCAGGGCGATCTTGGCGAGCTCCGACGGCTGCACGCCGAACCCCGCGATGCCGAACCAGCGGCGGGTTCCGTTGATCGGGTCGCTGAACAACACGGCGACGAGAGCCAGCAGAGTGACGCCGACCGCCGTCGACAGGACGGCCGGCTTCTTCAACCGCCGGTAGTCGACCCGCATGACGGCCCAGAGCAGTCCGAACCCCACGACGGCCCACATCACCTGCCGGAACAGAAAGTGGTACGGCCGCGCGTAGCGATCCATGGCGAGCAGGGCCGACGCGCTGTAGACCATGATGACGCTCGCGCTCAGGAGCGCGAGCGTCGCGAAGAAGAGCAGCTTGTCGGGTTTGAGTTTCCGCGCCATACTCGCCACCGGCGATTGTCGTGTCGCAAGGCCTAAAGTTCGCGGCCGGTCGACCCGAAACAGGGTTTACGCGTTCACGTGAGCGGTCAGCAGTCATCAGTCAGACCCGGGTGGAGACGCCAGCCTCGCAGGCAAGGGATAGCCTGCGCTCCCAGCGGCCAGCTCTTCACCGCGCAAACCGACTGATGACTGCTCACTGCTCACGTCCGTCGTTCTCCGCAACCGGCGACCCGAGCGCCGCCACCGCATCCCTGAACGCCGCGCCTCGCGCGGCGTAGTCGCGAAACATGTCGAGGCTGGCGCAAGCCGGCGCCAGCAACACGGCTCCGCCCGGGCGGGAGCGCGCCGCCGCCAGACGTACCGCCTCATCCATCGTCTCCGCCTCGAGCACGTCGACCTCCGGCTCCAGCGCGCGCCGCACGCGGGGTCGCGCCTCGCCGATGGCCACCACCGAGGCACCGCGCGCCGCCAGTGCGGGGCGCAGGTCCTCGAACCGCCCGCCCTTGAACCGACCGCCGAGGATCACCACCAACCCCGGACCGAAGCACTCGATCGCGGCTCGCGCCGCGACAACGTTGGTTGCCTTCGAGTCGTTCACGAACCGGACGCCCGCGCTCTCCCCCACGAACTCCAGGGTGTGCTCGAGGCCGCGGAAGGAACCAACGGCTCGCGCCATCGCGCCGGCGTCGATCCCCACCAGCGTGCCGACGGCCGCCGCGGCGGCGATATCGCTGAGCAGGTGGCGCCCGGGGACTCGGACCGCGGACATCGGCACCAGGCACTCGTCCCCGTCGGCCGAGCGACGCGCGATGCCGTCCGCGGTGACCTGCACACCCTCTGCCAGCGGAGTCTCCACGGCGAACCTGAGCGCCCGTGCGCGACCGGAGCGTGCAATCTGCAGCACGTGCGGGTCGTCGGCGTTGATCACCATCGCGTCGTCCGGCGTCTGGTTCGCGAACAGCCGGGCCTTCGCGCCGGCGTACTCCTCGAAGCTCGCGTGCCGGTCGAGATGATCCGGCGACAGGTTCAGGCACACCGCAATCCAGGGGCGGAACGTCTCGGTGAGCTCGAGCTGAAAGCTGCTGACCTCGACGACGTGCACGACGTCCGGCGTCGAGCTCTCGACCTGGCTGCTCAGCGCCACGCCGATGTTGCCCCCAACGACCGCGCGGCGTCCGCCGGCTTCCAGCATTCGACCGGTCACGACCACGGTGGTCGACTTCCCCTTCGTTCCGGTCACCGCCACCAGACGCCCCCGCAGCCAACGGGCCGCCAGCTCCACTTCGCTGATGACCGGGACTCCCCGGCGACGCGCCGCAGCAATCTCCGCCACCCGTGGGGACACGCCGGGGCTCAGCACGATCAGGTCGGCGGCCCGCAGCGTGGCGTCTCGATGTCCGCCGCTCTCCAGCACGATGCCGTCGCCCGCCAGGCTTTCGGCCTGTGCAATGCCCGGGCCGGCCTCGCTCAACGTGACGCGGGCGCCGCGACGGGCCAGCAGCCGAGCGGCGGCAAGCCCGCTGCGGCCGGCGCCGACCACGACGACACGCGAATCCACGACCGAGAAATGGGTCATCGCAACTTCAACGTCGTCAGACTGAACAGCGCGAAGACCACCGCGGCAATCAGGAACCGGGAGATGATCTTCGGCTCGCTCCACCCGATCTGCTCGTAGTGGTGATGCAGCGGCGCCATCCTGAACACGCGCCGGCCGGTCAGCTTGAACGACCCGACCTGGACAATCACCGACAGCGCTTCGAGGACGAACACCGCACCCACGATGGGCAACAGCAGCTCCTGCTTGATGAGCAGCGCGACCGTTCCGAGCGCCCCGCCGAGCGCGAGCGAGCCGACGTCGCCCATGAACACGTCCGCCGGATACGAGTTGTACCAAAGGAACCCGAGCCCGGCGCCAACGAGGGATCCGCAGAAGATCGTGAGCTCGCCCGCCGGAGGAAACCGCACCAGCAGCAGGAATTCGGCGATGGCGGCGTGGCCGCTCACGTAAGTCAGGGCCGTGAACGCGCCGGCCGCCACCGTGAAGATGCTGATTGCGAGCCCGTCCAGCCCGTCCGTCAGGTTGACGGCGTTCGACGAGAACACCAGGACCAGCACGGCGAACGGGACGTACAGCCAGCCGATGTCCGGCGTGAACTGCTTGAAGAACGGGAAGATGATCTCGCTGCTGTAGAGATCGCTGTGCGTCAACTGCAACAACGACAGACCGACCGCGGTCGCGACCGCGCTCTGGGCGATGAGCTTGCCCCGGACCGACAGACCGCGGTGCGAGCGGCGCGCGATCTTGAGCCAGTCGTCCGCAAACCCGATGGCGCCGAAGGCGGCGGTCGACAACAGGGCGATCTGCACGTAGACGTTGGTCAGGTCGGCCCAGAGCAGGGTCGGCACGAACGCCGCGGCGAGCAGCAGCAGCCCTCCCATCGTGGGCGTGCCCGCCTTGTCCTTGTGCGTCGGGGGCCCGTCGTGCCGGATGATCTGACCGATCTGGAGCGCTCGCAGCCGGCGGATCGTGACGGGGCCCAACACCAGCGTCACCGTGAACGCAGTCAGGCTCGCGGCCGCGGTCCGGAAAGTGATGTACTGAACCACGTTCAGCAGGCTGAATTCCGCGTGCAGCGGATAAAGCAGGTGATACAGCATCACGCCCGCTCCGCCTTCAGTCGGTCCGCGACGCGATCGACACGGACGCCCCGCGACCCCTTGACGAGAACCAGGTCGCCCGCCCGGACGAGTGCGGCGGTCAGAGAAGCTGCTTCCTCGCTCGTTCCGCAGGTGACGGCGTGGCCGGCGTCCAGACCGGCCGCACGGGCGCCTTCCGCCAGCGCTTCGGCAGCGGGGCCGCCGACGGCCACGAGCACGTCGAACCCGGCCTCTACCGCCAGACGGCCGCAGGCGCGATGCAGCAACCGCGCGCGGGGTCCGAGTTCGAGCATCTCGCCCAGAACCGCGACGCGGCGCCGGTGCCCTTTGTCGCTCCCCAGCGACCGGAGCGCCTGCTCGAGCGCCGCCGGGTTGGAGTTGTAGGAATCGTCCACCACCGTCACCCCTTGGGCCAGGCGGATCACCTCGCCGCGGCGCGGCGGCGGTGCGAACGCCGCCGCCTCGCGCAGCATCGCCTCCACCGGGACCTGGAACAGAAGGGCAACCGCGATTGCGGCGACCACGTTGGCCACCTGACCCGCTCCGAGCAGCCGCGTGCTCAGGCCGCCGGCGCCGGCGGGTGTCTCGACCGCCGCCCGCATGCCGTCGATTCCGCGATCTTCGACGTCCGTGGCCCGTACGTCGGCCTGCGTGTCGACTCCGAAGGTGGTCACGCCGCCGGGAAACCCGCCGATTCGCTCCATGGCCAGTGTGTCCCCGGCGTTCACGACCAGGTGGTCGCGCGCGGTCGCACCGTCGAGAATTTCCGCCTTGGCGTCGGCGATCCCCTCGATCGAAGCAAAGGACTCGGCATGGACCTCCGCCACGTTGGTCCAGACGCGGACGTTCGGCTCGGCGATGCCGACCAGGGTATGAATCTCGCCTGCATGGTTCATGCCGAGCTCGACCACCGCCACTTCGGGGCGGCGCCTGAGCGCCAGCAGCGACAGCGGGAGGCCTATGTGGTTGTTGAGGTTGCCTTCGTTGCGGAGCACGTCGTGCCGGGTGCCGATGAACGCCGCCGTCAGCTCCTTGGTCGTCGTCTTGCCCACGCTTCCGGTAATCGCCACGACCTTCGCGCCGGAACGACGCCGCACGTCGCGCGCGATCGACTGCAGCGCATGCGTGGTGTCTCCCACGACGATGGTCGCCGGGGCGACCCTGCTCGCCCCGGTGACCGGCGCCGCCGCCGTGTCGCTGACGATCACGCCCGCCGCTCCTCTACCGACTGCCTCGGCGATGAAGTCGTGACCGTCCAGCCGGTTGCCCCGAATCGCCAGGAAGACGTCGCCCGGACGGATACGCCGGCTGTCGATGGAGATGTCTCCCAACTCGACATCCGGGAGGCCGGCCACCAGCCGCCCTCCGGCCGCGAGGGCCAGTTCCCCCGCCCGCACCCGCGCCGATCCATGATCCGCCACCTGTCTGTCATCCCACGGATGGCCGCCCGCCCCGTGCGTCCAGCGCCGCGCGCGCCACGACGACGTCGTCGAAGGGCACCGCGCGCGACCCGATCACCTGGTAACGCTCGTGCCCCTTGCCCGCTATGACGACCACGTCGCCGGCCCCCGCGTCGTCTATCGCGCGGCGGATCGCCGCCGCCCGCTCCACGATCGCCAGATGCGGGGTGTCGGAACGACCGAGGCCGCGCTCGATGTCGTCGATGATGGCTTGCGGATCTTCCGACCTGGGGTTGTCCGACGTGAGAATCACCGCGTCGCTCAGGCGGGTCGCCACGACCCCCATCAACGGCCGCTTCGTGGCGTCCCGATCGCCGCCGCAACCGAACACCGTGACGATCCGGCGCCCGGCGAACTGGCGCACGGTTTCCAGCAATCCCCGCAACGCGTCGTCGGTGTGCGCGGAGTCGACGATGACGGTCACGTCGTCGTCCTCCGACGACACCGTCTGCATACGACCCGGCACCACGGTCAAAGCGCGTACCCCGGCTGCGATACCGGCGAACGGCAGGTCGAGAGCGACGCCCGCGGCCGCCGCGGCGAGCACGTCGTAGGCGACGGCGCGACCCGGCAACCGCGACTCCAGCAGCAACGATCCACGCGGGGTGCGCGCCTCGATGACGGTCCCGTCGGCACGCAGTTCCAGGCGGACGGGCATGCAGTCGGCCGTCCGCTCCAGGGCGTAGGTCACCGGTCGCGACACCTGTCCCGCCAGCCGGGCACCGCGCGGGTCGTCGAGATTGACCACGGCCGGAGCCCCATCCGGCAACAAATCGAAGAGCCGCCGCTTCGCGGCGAAGTAGCCCTCCATGTCGCCGTGAAAGTCGAGATGGTCGCGCGTCAGGTTCGTGAAGACGGCGGCGGCGAACCGGACGTGCTCGACCCGTCGCAACACCGCGGCATGGGAAGAGACCTCCATGACGCAGACCCGTGCGCCCCGGTCACGCATCGCCGCGAGCAACGCCTGGACCTGCGGGGCCTCCGGCGTCGTGTGCACCGCCGGTCGCTCGGCGTCGTCGCGGCCGATCCGGTTCGAAATGGAGCTGATCCGCCCCGTCGCCATCCCCGCGTGCGCGAAGATGGATTCGAGGAGCCAGGTGGTCGTGGTCTTGCCGTTGGTTCCGGTGACGCCGACGACTTGCAGGTCGCGGCTCGGGTCGCCATGGAAGGCCGCGGCGAGTGCGGACAGAGCGGCGCGCGCATCCGGCACGCGGACCCAGGGCAGCGGCGCCGCGGCCGGCGGTTCCACCTCGGCGACGACGAGCGCCGCGCCGCGCTCGACCGCGTCGTCGACGAAATCGGCGCCGTCGAAGCGCCGGCCCGGTACGGCGACGAAGACGCCGCCCGGAGTGACGTCACGCGAATCGAAATGGACGCCGGTCACCGGAGACTCCAGCAGACGCGCGTCGGTAACCGTGGAGCCGCCGACGCCGGCGTCAGCGAGCAATGCCCCGCAGGACATCCCGCAATCGACGTTCCGAACCGAGGACTCATCGTCGACCATGGTCATGGCCCCAGCGCCTCGGCCTCGTCGGCCGGCGGCGCATACCGCTGCAGCCAGACAGTGGCGGTCGCGCCCGGGTCGATGGCCTCTCCGGCCGCCGGCACGTGGCGCGCCACCGTTCCGTCGCCGGTGAACTGCGCTCGCAGACCGATGCGGCCGAGGACCTCGACAGCCTGCCGTGCGCTCAGGCCACGCAGATCGGGGATCGATCCCGCATCTTCGGAGGCGGCGGCAGGGCGGGCCGGTAGCGGTACGCGGGAGGACTCCGACCAGGCGGCCGGCCGCAGGTCCGCATCCGGCGCGGGCGCGGAATGCGCAATCAGCGGCGGTCGAGTCGAGTCCGGCGTGCGCGGCACCCGGAGGTAACGCAAGGCCGCCTCGGCGATACGCTGAAATACCGGCGCCGCCGCCGCGCCGCCGGTGTACGCCCGCTGGCGGATGCCGTTGATCATGGCGGTGCGCGGCGTGTCCAGCATGACCAGGATGACGAACCGCGGGGCATCCGCCGGTACGAAACCGACGAACGAGGCATTGTGGTCCGTGTGCGAATAGCGACCGTCGATGAGCTTCTCCGCCGTGCCGGTCTTGCCGGCGACCGCATAGCCCGTCACTCGGGCGCGACGGGCCGTTCCCCGCTCGGCGACCTGCGTCATGATCCCGGTCAGCGCAGCCGCCGTCTCCCGCGAGATCGCGCGCCTGATCACCCGTCGCTCCGACTTCACCCGGCCGCCGCTGCGGGCCACCGTGCGCACGACACGAGGCTCGAGCAGCTCGCCGCCGTTCGCCACCGCGGCGAAGGCAGCCGCCATCTGCAACGGGGTGACGGCAACCTGGTACCCCATGGAAATGGAGGCTATCGCCCGCTCGTTCAGCGTTTCGGAACTCCAGACGAGGCCGGCGCTCTCTCCCGGAAAGTCCCGCGACAGTGCGCGTCCGAAACCGAATCTATCGACGTACCGACTGAGCCGCTCCGGTCCCAGCCGCAATCCGACCAGGATGGCCCCGACGTTGCTGGACTTGACGATCACGTCCGTGAAGCTCAGCGGGCCGTAGGTGGTGAAGTCGCGGATCCGGTTGCGGCCGATCCGAATGAAGCCGGCGCTCACGTCGAATACTTCGTCGGGTTGGACGGCATCCTCCTCGAAGGCCGCCGCGGCGGTGACGATCTTGAAGGTCGATCCCGGCTCGTACACGTCCTGAACGGCGCGGTTGCGGCGCTGCATGGGTGTCGCGGCGCCGAACGCGTTCGGATTGAACGACGGCGCGCTGGCGAGCGCCAGCACCTCGCCGGTCCGCGGATCGAGCATCACGACCGCCCCGGCATCCGCGTCGTAGGTTCGAATCCCCGCCCGGAGCTCCCGCTCCACGATATGCTGGAGATGCTTGTCGATGGTCAGCTCGACGGTCGCGCCGGCAGTCGGCGGCCGGTCGATGCGGCTGAAAGCGCGCCGGCGGGCATCGGTGTGGATCAGGATCTGTCCCGCCCGGCCGCCGATCTCCGAGTCATAGGTCGACTCGATTCCGCTCAAGCCCTGGTTGTCGAGCCCGACGTAGCCGATGAGGTGCGCCGCGAGCTCGCGGCCGGGATAGTAGCGCCGGTCTTCGATGAGAAACCCGACGCCGTCCAACCCCAGGGCCGCCACGCGCCGCGCCTCTTCCGGCGACACCTTGCGCTGGATGTACGCGAAATCCCTGGGGCGCCGGAGACGGCGCGCGAGGGCGTCCCGCCCGGCCTCGGTGCAGTCGTCGAGCGCACCGCAGATCGCACTCGCAGTCGCTTCGAGCTCTTCGTCCTCGATTCTGGCGGGCACGGCGTATACGGCGCCGGTGTCCGGGTCGATCCCCGCGGAGGCCAGTCCCAGAGCCGCCACGCGCCGCGCTTCCTCGGAAGACGGGTCGGACTTCAGCAGGGCGAAGCTCCTGCGACGGCGGAGACGACGCTCGAGGGCGTCGCGGTCCGCCGGCGTGCATTCGTTCAGCGCGTTGCAGAGCGCGCGGGCGGTGGCTGCCGGCTCATCTATGTCGGTGGGCACGGCGTAGACCGTGTCGGCGTCGACGCTGTACGCGAGCACGCGCCCGTTCCGATCCAGAATCTCGCCGCGCTTCGAATGCACCTCGATGGTCCGCCGCTGCTGGCTTCCCGCCCTCGCAACCAGCTCCGCGTGCTGCACGACCTGCAGATGCACGAGCCTGGCCTCGATGGCGGCGACCCAAACCGCGAACCCGCAGGCCGCCACCAGCACGCGACGCTTCAACGTGTCGCGCCACTCCGGCCGCGGCGCACGCGCCGCGGCGCGCCGGCGCCGAGTGCTCCGCCGGCCCCAGGGCGGCCTAGTAGAGTCCGCGAGTCGGCTCACCCGACACCTCCTGCCGTGTCGCCACGACCGACGATTCCGGCACCTCCGGCACCGCTTCGCCCACCACCCGTTCCACGAGCAGCTCGCGGTCGGCGGCCGGGACGACCATGCGCAGTTGCCCGGTCGCGACGCGCTCGATGCGGGCCGGTGAGCGGAGGGTCTCGATCTCCAGACGGAGATGACGGTTCAGCTCCTGCTGCCTGGCGTATTCCTGACGCATCTGTTCGATGCGGTAGCCATGCTGCAACAGCTCGAAGTGCTGCCAGACCGAGAACAGCAGAACCGCAACCAGCAAGACGGCCAGGATCAACGATCCCCGCAGTTCCCGCTGTCGAACCCCGTCCAGCTCGCGCACGATCGGGGCGTTGCGAATCTGCGGGGAAACGAGATCCGCGAAATCCTCGTGCGTCATGCCAGCCTTTCGGCGGCGCGCAGCTTCGCGCTGCGCGCCCGCGGATTCCGGGCGACCTCGCCTTCGGAGGGGCGGAGCGGGCGTCTGGTCAGCACCTTGACGGCGGTGTCGGCGTCCCGCTCGAATCGGCGCAACGCCCGCTTGACGATGCGATCCTCCAGCGAATGAAAGGTGATGACGGCCAGCCGCGCCCCGGACCGCAGGCGCCGGCAAAGCGCCAGCAGCCAGGCGTCGAGCCCATCGAGCTCGCGGTTCACCCAGATCCGCAGCGCCTGGAACGTGCGGGTGGCCGGATGGATGCGCTGGCGGCTCCGGTGAGGCACCGCGCGGCGGACCGCGTCCGCCAGTTGACCGGTGGATGTCAGCGGCGCGCGAGCGCGCGTGGCGACCAGGCCCCGGGAGATGCGCCGCGCGTAACGATCCTCCCCGTACTGATGGATGACGTCGGCGAGCTCCGACTCGGGCGTGTCGCGCAGCAGGTCGGCGGCCGTCGGGCCGGTCGAGCGATCCATCCGCATGTCGAGCGGTTCGTCGCGCCGAAAGCTGAAGCCGCGTCCGGCGCCGTCGAGCTGCAACGACGAGATTCCCAGGTCGGCGAGGGCGCCGCCGTCGATGTCGCCGATGCCACGCTCGGCGAGCGCGGCATCGAGGTTGCGGAAGTCGGTGTGGACGAGCTCGACGCGATCGGTCCAACCCGTCAGCGTTTGCGCCGCCACCGCGAGCGCCTCACCGTCCCGGTCGAGCCCCAGCACGCGATCCGCGCCGCCTTCGAGGAGCGCGCGGGCATGGCCGCCGCCACCTACCGTGCAGTCGACGAACAGACCGCCGCGAGCCGGATCGAGGACGGTCACCACCTCCGCCGCCATGACCGGTTCGTGCCTGACCATCGGACTCTGCGTCATGCCGTCCCACTCAGATGCCGTAGTCCGCCGCGAGCGTGCCGAGTTCCTCCGGCGTAAGCGGATGCTCGCTCTGCCGCTTGCCGATATGCTCCTTGTTCCAGACCTCGAGGTGATTGCCCAGTCCGAGGACCATCACCTCCCCGACTATCTCCGCCTGCTCCCGGAGCAAGCCCTGAATCAGAACGCGCCCCTGCTTGTCGAAGGTCGCCTCCTGCCCGTAGTAGTTGACCGCTTCCTTGTACCGGCGGACCTTGGGGTCCGCAGAGGGAGCCTGCGCGAGCTGCGCCTCCATGTCGGTCCAGACGCGCAGAGGGTAGATGAACGCGGCCTTGCCGTCGGTGCTCGTCACGAACACGTCGTCGCCGTACTGCGCCGCGATTGCCGACCGGAAGACCGTCGGCACCTTCAGCCGCCCCTTGTCGTCGATCTTCGCGGGCCTGTTCCCCCTCACGTCTCTGCTCCACTGCAGTCCAGTTTATTCCCTTACAAGCCACTTTTGTCCACACACGAATCGTAGGGGACCACTTTCCCCTTGTCAACGGGTGAATCGCCGTTTCGCGATGGATGTGCGACACTTTCCGGCGACGATGCTGCGCGCCGGCCTGATCGGGCTCGCTTCGGCGGGCAAGTCGACTCTCTTCCAGCTCCTCACGCGGGCCGCCGACACGGGCGGCCGCGCCTCCGGTCGGGACGACGCGGCCATGGGGCTGGCGCGCGTGCCCGATCCCCGTCTCGACCGCCTGAGCGCGATGTTCTCGCCGCGAAAGCACACGCCGGCCACGGTGACCTTCGTCGACATGGCGACCCGCCGCGGCAGCGGCGCGGCGACGCTGCTCGACGTCGCGCCGTACCGCACGGCCGATGCGCTGCTCCACGTCGTCCGCGCGTTCCGGAACGACGCGGTTCCGCATCCGGCGGAGTCCATCGACCCCGGGCGTGACGCCAGGACCCTCGAAGACGAGCTGATCCTGGCCGACCTCGGGGTGGCCGAGCGGCGCATCGAGCGGATCGAGAAGGACCGGAGCAAGGGCGCGTGGAAGGGCGACGCGGCCGAGCTCGACGTCCTGCGACGCTGCGCGGGCGTGCTCGAGGCCGGCACGCCGCTGCGGGCGCTCGAGCTCGATCCCGCGGACGCGAGGCGGCTTCGCGGATTCCAGTTCCTCTCGGCCAAACCACTCCTGCTCGTCGTCAACGTCGACGAGGCGGACGCGGCCATCTCGACCGAGGACGCGGTGCGCGCGGCCGGCCTCGACGGTTTCGTTCACGGACCCGCGGTGCGGGCGCTGACCGTCTGCGCGAAGATCGAACTGGAGATCGCGGAGCTGGAGCCGGAGGATGCGGCGGCCTTCCTGACCGATCTGGGCCTGCGCGAGACCGGCCTCGACCGCGTGATCCGCGCCGCCTACGAGTTGCTCGGCTACGTGTCCTTCTTCACCGCCGGCGAGGACGAGTGCCGGGCGTGGTCCATCCCGGCGGGCACCGTCGCGCAGGACGCGGCCGGCGAGATCCACTCGGATCTGGCCCGGGGCTTCATCCGCGCCGAGGTGGTCGCCTGTGAGCGCCTGGTGGCCCGCGGCTCCCTCGCCGCCTGCCGCAAGCACGCCGAGGTCCGACTCGAAGGCAAGGACTACGTGGTCCGCGACGGCGACGTCATCAACGTCCGCTTCGCCACATGACTCCCCCGGAGTCGACGCCCCCGCCCCCGCCTGAACCGGCTGCAGTCTCGGCCGCGTCGCGGCTCGCTCGGTCCGCCGGGCTGGTGGGAGCGGCAACTCTGACCAGCCGCCTCCTCGGGCTCGTCCGCGATCAGGTGCTCGCGTATCTGTTCGGCGCCGGAAACGCGATGGACGCCTTCAACGTGGCCACACGAATCCCCAACCTCCTGCGGGATCTGTTCGCCGAGGGCGCGATGAGCGCCGCGTTCGTGCCCGCGTTCATGCGGCGTCTGACGCACACCGGCCGGGAGGAGGCCTGGCGGCTCGGCAATCAGCTTCTGAACGCGCTCGTGGTGGTGACCGGCGCGTTCGTCCTCGCCGGCATGCTCTTCGCAGAACCGCTCGTGCGACTGCTCGCCGGCTCCTACGCCGAAGTGCCCGGCAAGTTGGAGCTGACGGTGTTCCTGACGCGCCTGCTGCTGCCCTTTCTGACGCTGGTGGCGGTCGCCGCGGCGCTGATGGGAATGCTGAACTCGCTCAACCGCTTCTTCGTGCCGGCCCTCTCGCCCGCGATGTACAACGTCGGCATCATCCTGAGCGGCGCGCTGCTCGTTCCGCTGATGCCCGGACTCGGGCTCGATCCGATCGTCGCGATTGCCATCGGCGCGCTGCTGGGAGGGCTCGGCCAGGTCGCGCTGCAGGTTCCCGCCCTCCACCGCGAGGGATTCCGATACCGGGCGGCCCTCGACCCGGCGGATCCCGGACTGCGGCGCATCCTCCGGCTGATGGGACCCGGCACGCTGGCCGGCGCCGCCGTCCAGATCAACCTGCTGGTGAACATGGTGCTGGCCACCGGACAGGGCACGGGGGCCGTTTCCTGGCTCGGCTATGCGTTTCGCGTGATGTACCTGCCGATCGGCCTGTTCGGCGTCTCGATAGCCGCCGCGACGCTTCCGGTCGTCTCGCGCCACGCCGCGCGCGAGGAGATCGACGGCATCCGCGACGCCGTCTCACGAGCGCTCCGCCTCATGCTGGTGGTCACCGTCCCCGCTACGGTCGGTCTCCTCGCGCTGGGCGCACCGGTCGTGCAGCTCATCTTCGAGCGCGGCAGCTTCACGCCGGAGGATACGGCCGCCACGGCCGCCGCGCTCCTCTTCTATGCCCCCGGGCTCGCAGGCTACTCGGCCGTCCGCATCGCGGTCCCCTGCTTCTACGCACTCGGCAGCAGCGTCACTCCGACCACGATCAGCATGGCCGCCGTGACGCTGAACATCGCGCTCAATCTCCTGCTCGTGGATCTCATGGGATATCGCGGGCTGGCGCTCGGCGCCTCTATCGCCGCCCTGGCCAATGCGATCGCCCTCCTCGCGGTGCTGCGCCAGCGGCTCCACGGTCTCGATCTGGGCCGGGTACTCGCGGTCCTCGCGAAGATCACGGTCGCATCGGCGGCCATGGGAACGGCGGCCTGGATGACGCATGCGCGGCTGCTCGAAGCCTGGTCCGGCGCGGAGCTCGTCACGCGCCTGGGCCGGGTCTGCACGAGCATCGCGGTCGGCGTCGCGGTGCTGGCGGCCGCGGCGCTGATGCTCAGGATTCGGGAGCTCGAGCAGGTGGCGCGACAGGTGCTGGCCCGCCTGGTTCGGAGCCAGGAGGCTGCGCCCTAGAACGAAGCATGTTCCTTGTCAGGCCCGGTCCGGCGGCAACCGACGGCGGCAGCGCGAGCCGGTCCGCCGGCGCGACTCCAGGCCGCCGAATCCAGCGCATCGGCCCCCGGGGAATGGTACGATGGGTGCGATGCGACCGATGCACTACGGCGGCAGCCACTACTCTTTCGGACCCGGCCTGATGACGCCCGCGGTCAAGATGCTGCTGTGGGCCAACGTCGGTCCGTTCCTGCTGACCGCGCTCGCCCCGTCGCTGTTCTACTGGATCACCGGCGTCTTCGGACTGACGCCGCAGGCGGTCCTCACCCGGTTCTGGATCTGGCAACCGGTCACCTACATGTTTCTGCACGGCGGCATGGGGCACGTGCTGCTGAACATGCTGGTGCTCTGGATGTTCGGCGTGCAGTTGGAGCGGCTCTGGGGCTCCCGGTTCTTCCTGCGCTACTACTTCGTCAGCGGCATCGGGGCGGGACTTTCGACCATCGCGGTGTCGCTGCTGCCGTTCGCGTTCGCCGATCCGACCTACGCGGCCGTGACGATCGGCGCCTCCGGAGCGGTCTACGGCCTGCTGATGGCGTTCGCGCTGACCTACCCCGAAACGCCCATCCTGATGTTCTTCCTCTTTCCCGTACCGGCGAAGTACTTCGTGATGATCATCGGCGCCGTCGCATTCCTCTCCGTGCCCCGCGGAGACGGGGTCGCGCACATCGCCCATCTCGGCGGGCTGGCGGTCGGCTTCCTGTACCTGCGGATGCGCGGCGCGGCGGCCGGTCGGGTCGGCGGTGGACGGATGAGGTTGGGACGGATCGGCGTCATCGCCGACATCAAATACCGCTACTTCAAGTGGAAGATGGCGCGTCTCCGGAAACGCTTCGACGTCTACGAGGGCCGGGGCGGCCGGGATTGGGACGACTATCCGCGCGGCGGCGGCAACTGGGACGATCGCGTGCACTGAGCACTACTGCCGCGGATCGCCGGCAGGGCCGCCCGCGGTGGGGACCAGCCACTCGGTCCGCACCGGACAGAAGAGATCGAGCGCGAAGGTATCCGCCAGCGCCTCGGCCTGGTGCCGCACGCCGGCCGGGATCACCAGCACCTCTCCCTCGTGCACGACGATCTCCTCGCCTCCGACCACGCAGCGCAGAGCGCCCTCGAGTACATATTGCAACTGCTCGCTCACGTGCCGGTGCGCCGGCACGTGCGCACCCCGCTTCAGATAGACCTGCACCAGCATCTGCCGCTCTCCCGACACGATCTTCCGGGAGATCAACTCCGTGACCTTGTCGAGATCGAGCGCGGCCCAACGATGAACGACGGCGTTCGACGGCATCGGTTCCTCCCCCGCAGCCTGGGTCACCTGATCGTAACTGTTGACAGGGAACGGTTTACGCCGCCCGCGCGAAGGGCCGCGGGGCCGCGACCGCGTGATATAATCGGGAGTCGTGCACGATACTCGATCGAGCCGACTGTCGCCCGCACCCGCCCACCGCAAGGACTCCGCACCATGAAGGGACCAGCGCTCACGAACGAGCCTGCCGCCCGCGCAGCCCTCGCGGTCGGGGGCCGCATCGACGAGTTGTCGGGCGAGCAGTTCATCGGCTTCTACCGCACGATGCTGCTGTCGCGCCGTCTCGACGACCGGGAGCTGCAGCTCAAGAACCAGAGCCTCAGCTATTTCCAGATCAGCGGAGCCGGACACGAGGCCGTTCAGGTGGCGGCGGGACTGGCCCTGCGGCCGGGCCGCGACTGGGTCTTCCCGTACTACCGCGACCGGGCGCTGTGCCTGACGCTCGGTCTGACGGCCCACGACATGCTGCTCAACGCCGTGGGCGCGAAGGACGATCCCAACTCCGGCGGCCGGCAGATGCCGACCCACTGGAGCTCGCCGACGTTGCGCATCGTGTCCCCCTCGAGCGCGTGCACCACGCAGTGCCTGCACGCGGTCGGCGCGGCGGAGGCGGGCGAGCTCCTGCCACGGCTTGTCGGCATCGAATCGGACTCGTCGCCCCCCGACGACGTCGTGCTCGTCTCGCTCGGCGACGGCCAGACCAGCGGGGGCGAGTTCTGGGAATCGCTCAATACGGCCTGTACGGGACGGCTTCCGGTGGTCTACCTGGTGGAGGACAACGGATACGCGATCTCCGTTCCGGTCGAGGTGCAGACGCCCGGCGGTGATATCTCGGTTCTGATCGAGGCGTTCCCCGGGCTGCACGTCATCCGCGTCGACGGAACCGACGGCGTCGCCAGCTTCCGCGCCATGAGCGAAGCCGTAGCGTGGGCGCGGGGCCGCTCCGGCCCCGCACTGGTCCACGCTCACGTCACGCGTCCGTACTCGCACTCGATGTCGGACGACGAGCGTCACTACAAGAGCGCCGTCGAACGGGAGGCGGAGGCGGCGCGCGATCCGCTGCGCCGGTTCGCCGACTTCCTGGTGACCGCCGGGCATGCGACCCAGGTCGAGCTCGACGCGGTCGCGGCCGACGTCGACCGCGAGATACAGGACGCTTCGGACCGCGCCGTCGCCGCCCCGAAGCCGGATGCGTCGACGGCCGCGTTGTACGTGTACTCCCCGACGGTCGACCCGGCTTCCGGCGCGTTCGAGGCCTCGGCCGCCCCGGCCCCATCCGGCACGCCGGACACGATGGTCTCCGCCATCAACCGCACGCTCAGGGACGAGATGGCGCGCGACCCTCGTATCGTCGTCTTCGGCGAGGACGTCGCCGACGCCAGCCGCGCGGAGATCCTCTCCGAGGTAACCGGCAAGGGCGGCGTGTTCAAGGCGACGCTCGGACTGCAACGGGAGTACGGCCGCGAGCGGGTCTTCAATTCTCCGCTCGCCGAGGCGAACATCGTCGGACGGGCGATCGGCATGGCGGTGCGCGGTCTGAAGCCGGTGGTGGAGATCCAGTTCTTCGACTACATCTGGCCGGCCATGATGCAGATACGGGACGAGCTCTGCATGCTGCGCTACCGCTCGAACAACGACTGGTCCTGCCCGGTCGTCATCCGTGTCCCGATCGGCGGCTACCTGAAGGGCGGCGCCCTCTATCACAGTCAGTCCGGCGAGAGCATCTTCGCACACTGCCCAGGGCTGCGTATCGCCTTTCCGTCGACCGCCGAAGACGCGGCCGGCCTGCTCCGGACGGCGATCCGGGCCGACGACCCCGTCCTTTTCCTCGAGCACAAGCACCTCTATCGCCAGACCTACAACAAGGGGATCTATCCGGGAGCCGACTACACGCTGCCGTTCGCGCGGGCCGCCGTCCGGCGCGACGGCGCCGACGTCACCGTGCTGACCTGGGGCGCTCTCGTTCAGAGGTCGCTGCTGGCCGCCGAGCGGGCCAGCCAGGAAGGAATCGACGTTCGGGTGATCGACCTGCGAACGATCGTACCGTACGACTGGGAGGGCATCGCCGAGGCCGTGCGAGCGACCAGCCGGGTCGTGATCGCGCACGAAGACCAGTTGACATGCGGTTTCGGGGCCGAGCTCGCTGCACGGATAGCCGACGAGCTGTTCGAGCACCTCGACGCCCCCGTCAAGCGCCTCGGGGCGTTGGACTGCCCGGTCGCCTACAGCCCCGTTCTCGAAGAAGCCATCCTGCCGCAGGCGGACGACGTGCTGGACACCATCAGAGCGATCGCTCGCTACTGACGAAGGAGGCCCCGCTGAACCCATCGGCCCGTGCCCGCGCGATCGGTAGCATCTGCCGCCTCGCAGGGGCGACGGCCCTGGCGTTGACGTTCGCACCGCTCCTCACCCCCGCGCCGGAGGCCTCGCACCACGTCGAGATCCTGCACTCCACCGGCGGTCTGCCACCGCACATCGTCGGCACGTTCCGTGAACCGAGCGTCTTCCAGCAGGCGCCCGACGGGCGCTACTTCGTGTTCGACCGGCGCGGGCATGCGGTCCATCGGATCGCCGCCGACCGTACCGTGGCCACGCGGCTCGTACAGGTCGGCCCCGAAGACGGCCGGATCCTGGGTGCGAGCACGTTCGATCTCGGGCCCGGCTCCCGGTTCGTCGTCGCGGATGCGCCCGGCGGCCGGGAACGCGTCCAGATCTTCGATCTCGACGGCAGGCGCCTGGGCAGCTTCCGGCTGCCGGGTCGTGCCGCGCCGCGACTCACCGTCGGCCCGATCGTCCTGAACGGCGTCGGCTCACTGGAATTCACCGGCCGGTCGATGCTGATGAACCAGCCGGAGATCGGCGGACTGATCACCCGCTTCAGCCTGAACGGGCATCCGTACCAGACGTTCGGCTCCTTCCGCTCGACGGGTCACGAAGCCAATCGCGACCTGCATCTCGCCCTGAACAGCGGGTTGCCGCTCGCGGACCCGTACGGCGCACACTATTTCGTCTTCCAGTCGGGCCGGCCGCTCTTCCGCAAGTACGACAGCGCCGGGACGCTGCTCTTCGAACGTCACATCGAAGGCGTCGAGCTGGATCCACTGATCAACGCGCTCCCGACGGTCTGGCCCACGCGCCCGGACGAGCGCGGCCGGGAGCTGCCGCTGGTTCCGCCCACGGTCCGCACCGCCGCCGTCGACCGTGCCGGCAACCTGTGGATCGCCCTGTCGACGCCGTTCCTCTACGTCTACGATCCATCCGGCGAGAAGATTCGCACGGTCCGCCTGCAGGCGGCGGGCGTCGTTCACCCGTCGAGCCTGCACTTCCCGGACGACCGGCGGATGCTGGTGGCCCCCGGATGCTACGAATTCACCGTGTGGTGACCGGGGCGGGACCCCGCGGCTCACCGCGAGCGCCGTCCCGGCGCGCCCGCGCGACGGACTGTCCGCGTCCGTTGCCTCATGAGTGGGCCCCCTGCTATCATTGGCTGTTTGTTCGGTCGCCGAGGGTGGTCGCCTTGTCGGATCGCATCGGCCACGCGACGGGTGGGACTCTAAACGCGTCGGCGGCAGGAGAGAGAATGCCGGGCGAGCGGGAGCCGTTCGTATCGGGGTCCCTGCGGCATCTGCAAGACAATATCCGCAGGGCCGGACCGGCGGCGACGGCCAGCTATTCGTTGATCGGAGCCATTCTCCTGCTCGGCGGCGGAGGACATCTGGTGGACCGCTGGCAGGGAACGGAACCCTGGGGCCTGTTGACGGGTCTGCTGGCCGGGCTGGTCGTCGGCTTCTACGAACTGGCAAAGACGGTCTGGAAGCGGTGACCGATGGGGACGGTCTGGACAGCGGCCGTGATTCTGGCCGCCGGAAGCGCGCTGGTTGCGCTGGCGGTGTCCGATGCGGCGGTCGAAATCCTGCTCGGATTGCTGGCTCCGCTCGCGGTCGCCCTCGGCTCGTGGCGGATGATGGAACGTGCGTACCGACGTAGTCCGGAACAGTTGACGCGACTGATGGTCCGCGCGTTCGTGGGCAAGCTCGTGTTGTTCGGCATCTACGTCACCCTGGCCGTCGGCGTGCTCGCGCTGGATGCAGCGTGGTTCGTCGGCAGCTTCGCCATATCGTTCGTGGTCCTGCACCTCGCGGAGGCGGTGGAACTGCAACGCCTGTTCACCGGTTGATCGCACGCGAGCCGGCGGGACCGGGACCTTCACGAACTCGACTTCGACAGACGCATGCAGCAACCCGACCACATCGAACCGACGGAACAGGCCGGCGAGCACGCCGAAGCCGCCGAGCACGCGGCCGAGGGATTCGATGCCGGCGAGGTGATCATCGAGCACGTCGCCAACAGCTCGTTCGAGCACCCGATCCTGCACCTGCCCGTGCTCTTCGGCATCGACTTCTCGGTGACGAAGCACGTCTTCATGCTCCTCTTCGTCGCGACCGCCGTGTTCCTGCTGATCACGACGACGGTGCGGCGCTACCTGCGGCAGGACCGGCTCGTTCCCGGCGGCTTCATGAACGCCCTGGAGTTCATCGTCGAGTTCATCCGCGATTCGATCGTGCTGCCCAACGTGGGCGCGAAGTACGTCAGGACTTGGGCGCCGCTCGTGCTCACCTTCTTCTTCTTCATACTGGCGGCGAACGTGGTCGGCCTGATCCCGATCTTCGAGGTAGTCGGCCTGATCGACCACTACGTGCTGCACACGGGCGAGCACTCTCTGGTCAAGAACCTCATCCACGGCGGGACCACCGCGACGGCCAACTTCAACGTCACCGCGGCGCTCGCCACGATCACGTTCATCTCGATCATCATCGCCGGCACCCTGGCCCACGGCTTCATCAAGCACTGGATCAACCTGGTCCCTCACGGTCTCGCGTGGCCTCTCTACATCCTGCTGATCCCGATTGAGGTCATGGGCATGTTCGTGAAGCCCTTCGCGCTGACCATGCGTCTGGCCGCCAACATGACCGGCGGCCACATCGCGATCCTGGCCATCCTGTCTTTCGTCTTCCTGTTCACCGAGTTGTTCGAGAGCGCGCTGGCCGGCATCGGCGTCGGCGTCCTGGTCTCGGTCCCGCTGGCCGTCGGCATCAACGCGCTCGAGATCATCGTGGTTCTCGTCCAGGCGTACGTCTTCACCCTGTTGTCGGCCGTGTTCATCGGCATGGCCATCAACGTGCACCACTAAGCGAAACGCATCGCACACGGAGGTTACCTGCATGGAGGTTCTGCATTACTTCGGCGCCGCAATCGGACTCGGGCTGATCGTCATCGGCGCGGGCTTGGGTATCGGGCGCTTCGCCGCCGCCGCCGCCGAGGGCATCGCCCGCCAGCCGAACGCGGCCGCGCAGATCACGGGCGCCGTGAACCTGCCCCTCTTCCTGCTGGAAGGCGTCGCGATTCTGGCCGAGGTCTTCGTGCTGCTGGTCGTCCTGCTCCGCTAGAGGACCCACAATGGACAACCCGCTCGTCCAGCCCGATCCGGGGCTGTTCTTCTGGACCATCGCGGTCTTCCTGGTACTGCTGTTCCTGCTGCGGAAATTCGCGTGGGGGCCGCTTCTTGCGGCGCTCGAGGAACGGAAGGCCGGGATCCGCAAGTCACTCGACGACGCCGACACCGCCAAGCGGGAGCTGGCGGAGCTGCAGTCGACGACCAGCGCCCTCATCGGCAAGGCCCGCACCGAAGCCGACGCCATCCTGTCGGAGGCACGGGCGGACGGTGCGAAAATCCGACAGGAACTGCGTGACCTCGCGCAACAGGAAGCGCAGGCAATCAAGCGCGACGCTCAGCAACAGATTCAGTTGGAACGGGACCGTACCGTTTCCGAGCTTCGCCGGGAGGCGGTGGAGCTGTCGGTGATGATTGCCTCGAAGCTCATCCGCCGGAACCTCACCCAGGAAGACAACGCGGCGCTCATCGACGACGCGCTGCAGCAGGTCGACTCCAACCGCCTTCAATGAGGCAGCACCGCCGCCCCCTGATGCGGGGCGGCGGCCGCCCCCCGGGGCTCAGCGACCCGTTGGCATCGCTGAGCACCATGCCGTCAGCGACGGCAGGCATTCCCGTCGCGCAGCATCACTCACTCTGCAACCGGAGCCGTCCCCGTGCCTTTGCGCCCCAACAAAGGCGCCGGTCTGGAAGACACCTCTGTGCAGACCTGACGGTCGCATTGAGCGTATCGCCGGGTGAACTTCCTGCGGCGCGCAGGACTCTCGCTGGCTCGAGCGTCCGGAAGAAAGTCCAGGCTTACCGGAGTGCGGCGGTCGACACGGCCGAGCCGAACATGTCGGCGGCGATCTGCGCGTGGTCGAACAGGACCTGGGGGTAGACGCCGAACAGAAGGGAACCGACGACGGCAATGACCAGTGCGGTCGCCATGGCGGGACTGATCACGATGTCCGAGCCGGCCGTCTCGTCCTTCAGCCACATGAAGACGATGACCCGGTAGTAGTAGTAGAGCGAGATGACGCTGTTGACGACGAAGATGACGGCGAGCCATACGAAACCCGACTCGATGGCGGCCCCGAACAGCCACAGCTTGCCCATGAATCCGGCGGTCGGCGGAATGCCGCCGAGCGAAAGCATGAAGATCAGCATGGCGACCGCGGCGAAGGGCTTGCGGAGATACAGCCCGCTCAGGTCCTTGAGCTCATCGCCGATGACGTCCTGCCGCCGCAGCATGGCGACCACGGCGAAGGCGCCGAGTTGCATGAACACGTAGACCCAGAGATACACCAGCGCCGCCGCGACCCCGCGCTCCGTCGCCGCCACCACGCCGATCAGGATGTATCCGGCGTGCGCGATGGACGAATAGGCGAGCATGCGCTTGATGTTGCTCTGCGTGATAGCGGCGATGTTGCCCACGGTCATCGTGACCGCGGCCAGCACCCAGAACAGCAGTTGCCAGTCGGCGACCAGACTCGGCAGCCCCTCGATGAAGATCCGCAGAATCATCGCGAACGAAGCGGCCTTCGAGCCCACCGACAGGTACGCCGTCACCGGGGTGGGGGCCCCCTCGTAGACGTCCGGCGCCCACATGTGGAACGGGACCGCCGCGATCTTGAATCCCATCCCGGCGACCAGCAGCACCAGCGCCAGCGACAACATCAGGCTCCGCTCGCCGCCGGCCAGCGCCTCGGCCATGCCGCCGAGGCTGGTCGTACCCGTGGCGCCGTAGAACAGCGACATGCCGTAGAGCAGGATGCCGAGAGAGAACGCGCCGAGCAGGAAGTACTTGACCGACGCCTCGTTCGACCGCTGGTTGGGCTTCAGATACCCCGCCAGGATGTAGAACGAGATGGCCATCGTCTCGAGCCCGATGAAGAGCGTGATCAGGTCGATGCCGCTCGCCATGAACAGCATGCCGAGCGTCGCACAGAGGATGAGGAAGTAGTACTCGCCGGCGCGGACGGCCTCGACGCGCAGGTACGACGGCGACATCAGCACCGTCAGCAGCGCCGACACGATGACGATCACCTTGAAGAACGTCGCGAAACCGTCGACCGCCAGCAGCCCGGCCGAGATTGTCGTGTCCACGCCGGTGAACCCGACGACCGCCGCCCCGGTCACCGCCAGGGTGAGCAGGGTCATGCCCAGCGCCGCCTCCTCGCGCCGCGGAAACAGGAGGTCGACCACGAGGACGAGCAACGCCCCGCCCGTGAGCAGCAACTCGGGCAGCAGGTAATAGAAGTCGGCGGCAGTGAACCCGGCAGGCATGCTTGTTCCTGATGCTCCTCGCGAAAAGGACTAGCGCCCGCCGCCTCGTACCGGCGCCTCGACCAGAACCGGCGTCCCGGCGTCGGCGCGCGCCGGCCCGTCCGCGTCCACCACTACGGCCGCGAAGCGCGGCGTGTAGTCGCTGTTGACGCGCATCATGACGTTATCGACCGAGGTCTCCAGCCGGTCGAGGAACGGCTTCGGATAGAGGCCGATCCAGACCGCGAGCACCAGCAGCGGGACGAACGTGACGAACTCCCGCATGCTGAGGTCCGGCAGGTTCTCGTTCTTGGGATTGTCCACCGTGCCGAACATCGTGCGCTGGTAGAGCCAGAGCATGTAGGCGGCGCCGAGGACGATGCCGGACGCGGCGAAGAATGCCCAGGTCTTCTGCACGACGAAGACGCCCTGCAGGATCAGGATCTCGCCGATGAACCCGTTCAGGGTCGGCAGCCCGATGGACGACATCGTCATGATGAGGAACACCGCGGCGTAGACCGGCATGACCTTCGACAGCCCCCCGTACTCGGAGATGAGCCGGGTATGCCGGCGCTCGTACACGATGCCGACGATCAGGAAGAGCGCGCCGGTCGAGATGCCGTGGTTGAGCTGCTGCACGATACTGCCGGTGATGCCCACCGGGGTCAGGGCGAACATGCCCAGCATCACCATCCCCATGTGGCTGACGCTGGAATAGGCGACCAGACGCTTCCAGTCCCGTTGCGCCATCGCCACCAGGGCCCCGTAGACGATCCCGATGATGGACAGCGCGGCGACCAGCGGCACGAACGCGGCTGTCCCCTCCGGCAGGATCGGCAGGCTGAAACGGATGAAGCCGTACGTCCCCATCTTCAGGAGGACGGCCGCCAGGATGACCGAGCCGGCGGTCGGCGCGTCGGTGTGGGCGTCGGGCAGCCAGGTGTGGAACGGGAACATCGGCACCTTGACCGCGAAGCCCAGGAAGAACGCCAGGAAGATCCACCACTGCATGTCCGCCGGGATGCTCAATTGATGGAACTGGGTGACGTCGAACGTGTACACCCCGGTCACGCTGTGGTTGTAGAAGTAGACGGCGAGGATGCCGAGCAGCATGACGACGCTGCCGACCAGCGTGAACAGGAAGAACTTGATGGCGGAGTACAGCCGGTTGTCGCTGCCCCAGATGCCGATCAGGAAGTACATCGGCACCAGCATCACTTCCCAGAACAGGAAGAACAGCAGGAAGTCGAGCGAGACGAACGCGCCGATCATCCCGGTCTGCAGCATCAGCAGGAAGATGTAGTACTCCTTGACCCGCATGGTGATCGCGGTCCAGGACGACAGCACCGCGATGACGCCCATCAGCGTCGTCAGCAGGATCAGGAGCACGCTGAAGCCGTCGACCCCGAGGAAGTACTCCGCGCCGATGGAGGGAATCCACGGCAGGCGCTCCACGAACTGGAAGTCCGGGTTCGCCGTGTCGTAACGGAACCAGAGCGGCAACGACACCAGGAAGCCGATGACGACGGTCAGGTTGGCGATCCAGCGGATCACGTCCTCCTGCCGCTTCGGCACGAACAGCAGCACGAGCGCGCCGACGAGCGGCGTGAACAGGATCAACGACAGCAGGCTGGAGTCATTACTCATGACAGTGTCTGATTACCGGGCGACGAGGAACCAGGTCACGAACGCGAACACGCCGAGCAGCGTGACGAACGCGTAATTCTGAATCAGGCCGGTCTGCGCCCGGCGGAAAGCGTAGCTGGCCTCCCCGCAGAGCCAGGCGGTCAGGTTGACGAGGCCGTCCACGACGTACTTGTCGAGGACGTGCGACACCCAGGACGCCGCGATGGTCGTCCAGCCGGTCCCGTTGACGGCGCCGTCCACGACCTGGCGATCGACGGTCCACAAGCCACCGGCGCTGCCCATCGTTCCGCGCACGACGGTCGCGTCGTACAGCTCGTCGACGTAGTACTTGTTCGTCAGCACCCGGTGCGGTCCCGCGAGGCTCTCCGCCAGGCGCTCGGCCGCCTCGGGTCGCTCGACGTAGTTCCGGTACGCGAACCAGATGCCGCCGAGGGCGATCAGCACCGAGAACGCCATCAGGCCCAGCTCGCCGAGCAGCGACATGTGGTGAGCCTCCTCGGCGGCGTGCGCGCCCTCCGCCACGAAGCTCGGATGCAGGAAGTGCTCGATCGTCGCCGTCCAGGGCCAGACGGCCTCGAAAGCGATCGGCACGCCGACGAAGCCCGCCAGCATGGCGCCGACCGCCAGCACAACGAGCGGGATCGTCATCCACCGGGGCGACTCGTGCGGACCGTGCCACGCGTGTCCGTGCCCATCCTCGTCGTGTCCGTGGTCCTCGGCGCCATGCCCCCACGCCGGGCCGCGATAGGCGCCGAAGAAGGTCATGTTGATGAGCCGGAACATGTAGAACGCGGTCAGCATCGCCGTCACGACGCCCAGGCCCCAGAGCACCTTGTCCGGCACGAAGACACCGTGGTGGAGGTACGTGCGGAACAGGATCTCGTCCTTGCTGAAGAATCCCGAGAACGGCGGGATGCCGGCTATCGCCACCGCGCCGATCGCCATCGTGAGCGCGGTCACCGGCATGTACTGCCGCAACCCGCCCATCCGGCGCATGTCCTGCTCCTCGTTCATCCCGTGGATGACCGAGCCGCTTCCGAGGAAGAGGAGCGCCTTGAAGAAGGCGTGGGTCATGAGGTGAAAAGCGGCCGCGCCGAAGGCGCCGACGCCCGTGGCGAGGAACATGTAGCCGAGCTGCGAGACGGTCGAGTACGCCAGCACCCGCTTGATGTCGGTCTGCACCAGACCGATGGTGGCGGCGACGAGCGCGGTCAGCACGCCGACGATCGCGACGACTTCCATCACCATCGGCGCATGGGTGAACAGCACCGCGTTGCGGCAGACCATGTAGACGCCGGCGGTCACCATCGTCGCCGCATGGATCAAGGCCGATACCGGGGTCGGCCCCTCCATCGCGTCCGGCAGCCAGACGTAGAGCGGAATCTGGGCGCTCTTGCCCGTCGCACCGATGAACAGCAACAGGCAGATGGCCGAGATGACGCCGAATCCGACGGCGGCGGTCTCCACCGGCATGTGCGACGCGGCCTCGGCCACGGCGCGGAAATCGAGCGTGCCGAACGTGAAGAACACCAGGAAGACGCCGAGCACGAAGCCCCAGTCGCCGATCCGGTTGACGATGAACGCCTTCTTGCCCGCGTCCGAGGCGCTCTTCTTCTGGTACCAGTAGCCGATCAGCAGGTACGAGCAGAGGCCGACGCCCTCCCAGCCCACGAACATGACCAGGAAGTTGCTCCCCAGCACCAGGGTGAGCATGAAGAAGCAGAACAGGTTCAGATAGCAGAAGAAGCGCGCGACGCCGCCCCGCGGCTCGTGCTCGATGTAGCCGATGGAGTAGATGTGGATCAGGAACCCGATGCCGGTGACGATGAGCAGCATCATCGCCGACAGCGGATCGAGCGTGAACGACCAGTCCACCGAGAACGAGCCGATGCCGTCGACCGTGTCGAGCGGGATCGGCGGGATCCAGCTCGCCACC